>Ga0272444_10000975_pt1 | contig 28797 bp, 20 predicted proteins | sample SSMForm13_FD_201033 | JGI IMG/M metagenome (GOLD analysis project Ga0272444, IMG submission 201033) | Marine sediment archaeal communities from Little Sippewissett salt marsh, Falmouth, MA, United States - SSM-Form-13 | ecosystem: Environmental > Aquatic > Marine > Wetlands > Sediment ...
CTTCGGTATATATTTGCAAATTATGCAACAACTGTTCGAGTAATGATCAACCTTCATCCTCGAATGGCCGATATCTATAGAGGTTCTGAGGGTTTTTGATAAGGTGGCAACCTTTTTTCGAAGGTCTCATAAGGCGATTTCGTATTGCTGTTGAAGTGTTTCTAACAGCAATAATGGTGTTTTAGACGCCTGATCGCCGACAGGAACAATATAAACGTCCCCCCAAGGAGTTCGAAAGAAGATGCGTTCGTTTTACATCTTTTTCGGTTGCATTTTGCTATGTTGTCTCTTTTTTGCCGTCATGGCTCCGGCCCAAACCACGGGCAGGGTGTTCATCGTTGCCAGTTATGAGCAAAACCATATCTGCGGCGGACCACAAGAAAAAGGCATCATTAAGGGATTCAACAAAGAGGGCTGGTTCGAAGATTTCAATCTCGTCGTCAACCGCTATTACATGGACACCAAGCGCAAGAACACGACGCCGGAGAAGATGAAGCAACAAGCGGCGATTGTGCTCAAGCAGATCGAAGAGTTTAAACCGCAGGTGGTGGTGGCGATCGACGACAACGCCTTCCGCGAAGTCGGGTTGCCGCTGGCCGGCCGCAGCGACCTGGCGGTCGTTTTTTCCGGGCTGAACGGCCAACCGGAAAACTACGAAAAGAAAAAGCACTTCATGAACAACCGCAATCGTCCCGGCGGCAACGTCACCGGCGTGTACGAAAAACTGTACGCGGTTCGTTCGATCAAGGTCATCCGCAATGCGATACCGAACGCGCGCGGCAATAAGAATAAGATCGTCGCGATCACCGATTTCACACCGACCGGCAACGCCCTCACGCGTCAGTTCGAGCTGGAAATGCAAAATAAACCGGCCGACATCGAATTCAAAATGATGCGCGTACACAATTGGGCGGAATACACCGTTTTGATCGCCCAGCTCAATCGCGACCCCAACGTGTTGGCTATTTATCCGGTTGCTTTGAGTCTTCGCGTTTCCGGCAACACGATTTACACGGCGCCGGAAATATTCAAGTGGACCATCGCACACAGTAAAAAACCGGAAATGGCGCTGAACTACTTTTTCAGCGAAGTCGGTTTGTTCGGCGGCGCGGCGGTTAATTTCCAGGCGATGGGCGCGCTGGCCGGCCATAAAGCGGGCAAAATATTAAACGGCAATCACGCGGGTTCGCTGCCGATCGAAGACGCGCCCGATTACGCCATTGTGTTCAACCTGAAACGAGCCCGGCAATTGGGGATCGACATTCCGGCGCCGCTTTTGACCGCCGCCGATTTTGTCTATCGCTGATTCGAACAATCGATTGTCCCGGCCGCGCAATGGGAACGCCGGCTTTAAACCATTGCTGCTTTGCTGAGGAGACCGGCGTCCTATGACTGTGAAACACTACTTTTCGTCGTTCCGCGGAAAGTTGTTTTTTCTGCTTTGCGCAGCTCTGCTTTTGCCGCTGCTGACCGTCGGTTTCTTGCTGACCGCTATTTTAAGCAAACAACTCAACATCCAGTTTGAAAACCGCCTCGACGCCGGTCTGGAAACCCTGTCGCTGATTCTGGAAAACAAACAAAATGATTTAACCGAAGGCATGGCCTGGCTGGCGACGGACAATACCCTGCAAATGACCTTGCAGTTGGAGATCGCGCCGCAACTCAGCCATTACCTGGCCACGCAGGTCGACGTGCTGAAATTGTCCGGCCTGACGATTTTCAACCCCGAGCGGAAAATTGTCGCTAAAGAAGGCATCCCGCACCCTGCTTGCCCCTTCACCGAACAGACCTCGCTTTTTATCACCGACCAAGTACTGCTGTGCGAGACCATTCCGATCACCCGCGATGATACGTTCCTTGGTTTCGCCCAAGGGACAATCAACCTCTCCGACCAGATGTTCGCCGATTACCTGAGTGAAAAAATGGTGGATAATTTCATTCTCTGGGCCGACGAGCGGATGGTCGTTACCGACTTGGATCTCGGCGAGCAAGCCGTCGTCGATTTGCCGCTCATCGACGACCGCATGGGCGGCCTGGCTCTAAACAGCCGCAACTACAAAATTAAAGTCAAGCAACTCGATCTGGGCGACCACACCGTTACCTACGGACTGTTGCTGCCGTTGACCGAACTCCGCGGCGATGCTTGGCGCATCATTTTCATCATCGGTCTGGCCGTAGTTTTCTTTTTCATCGGCACGATTCTACTGCTGCAGCGCTCGGCCCGCGACTTGATCAATCCGGTGACGGCGCTGACCAATGCCGCGGCCGCAATTAAGATCAATGCCGAACAAGTACCCAAGTTGGATTACGAGCGCAGGGACGAATTCGGCGCCCTCAACCGCACCTTCCGCGACATGCATCAATCGTTGAACAATTACATCAAAGACATCCAAAACAAGAATCTGACCTTGCGGCAGTTCAACGAACGCATCGAAAAACAAAACAAAGAATTGCGTGAGTTGCACGAAACGCTGGAAAAGCGCGTCGAAGAACGTACCCGCGATTTGTTGGAGTCGACGCAGGAGCTGAAGCGTCAAATCGCCGAGCGCGAACGGGCCGAAGCCGAATTGCTGCATAGCGAACAGCGACTGCACCAGGCGCAGAAAATGGAATCGATCGGTCGCCTGGCCGGCGGCGTCGCGCACGACTTCAACAACATCCTCACCGGCGTCAAAGGCTATGTGCAACTGATTTTAGGCTCGCTCGACGCGACGGACCCGATCCGGGCCGAGGCGGTCGAAATCAAAAACGCCGCCGACCGCGCCGCCCAGTTGACTCAGCAATTACTCGCCTTCAGTCGTAAACAAGTGATCGTCCCGAAGGTGATTCATTTGCCGAAGGTCGTGCGCAATTCGGAAAAAATGCTGGGACGGATCATCGGCGAAGATATCAAACTGCATATCGAAATCAGCGACGACCTCTGGCCGATTCTCGCCGACCCCGGGCAGATCGATCAGATTCTGATCAACCTCGCCGCCAACGCCCGCGACGCCGTACCGCACGGCGGCGAATTGTCGATCAAAGCCGTCAACATCGACACCCGCGAGCATCTCGACCCCGACCATCCCGACATCAGGCCCGGCCAGCACGTGGCCCTTATCGTGCGCGACAACGGTTCGGGTATGGACGAGCAAACTCGCCAGCACATTTTCGAACCTTTCTTCTCGACCAAAAGCCAGGGCAAAGGCACCGGCTTGGGACTGGCGACGGTCTACGGCATCGTTAAACAGAACCACGGCTACATCTACGTCTATTCCACCCAGGGCGAAGGGACGACCTTCGCCATTTATTTCCCGCGCGTCAAAGACACCAAGAGCATCGTCGCCGCCGAACCGCTCCGGCACGAACCGGTCGATTCCAACGGCGCCGAAACCATCCTCATCGCCGAAGACGAACACATGGTTCGCAACCTTTCGCGCAAGGTGCTGGAAAACTACGGCTACAAGGTGCTGGTTGCCGAGGACGGCCAAATCGCCTTGGCCAAAAGCATGCAATACAGAGAGCGGATCGACCTGCTGCTAACCGATGTGGTGATGCCGAACATGAACGGGAAAGATCTTTACGACACCATGCTGGAGCAGCGGCCGGACATCAAAGTTTTATTCATGTCGGGCTACACCGACGACGTCATCGCCAAACACGGCGTTCTGGAAGGCGGTACGCCGTTCATTCAAAAACCCTTTTCCATCGAAGCGCTGGCCGCCAAGGTCCGTGAAGTCCTGAACTGAACGATTCCTATAACTCGAAATCGCTGATCCGCGGCAGGTGAGAATAGGTCTCGGCCGTATCGGGGCTGTGAACCGATTGGAAGAAAACGACGATGGCGGCGGGGAATGCGTCGGCCAACAGGTTGACCATCTCCGGTTCGTTGTCGAACGCCGCCGTCACCGCGCCTAACTCGCGGAGCCGGGTGATCGACGCCATTTTGTATTCCTTCGCCGTCTCGTTGAAATCGGCGCGCATCAATAGCTGCACACGCGTCCCATCGGTCGGAAATCCATTTTGCGTCAGGCTGGCGATGGTGCCGTTTTCCATTGAATCGCGCAGACGCGCGGTCAGGTAGCAAATCGTCGCGCCCGCTTCGTGCAACGACGCGACGTACATTGCCGCGCCGGGCATCGGTTCGTCGAAGGCCAGGTATTCGCCGCTGAAAAAGCGCTTGCGCCAAAAAACGCGAATTTCGGTAAGCAACGATGCGTCGGTAATGCCGGCGGCGCGCAGATCGTCGATCACTCCCCAGCCGATGTTCGCCGGCGTCCAACCGGCGATGGCCGGCGCGATGACCGGGTAAACCTGCGCGGCTTCCTGCAGAATGGCGAAGTTGCGTTCGCGGGTGGAAAACAGGGTGCTGTCCAGATCGAACACGACCACCGGCTGAGTCGCAGCCTGCTCCCTGACACGACCCAAAACCAATTGCAGCACGTTCATACCCACGATCCCTGATTGATCAGGTTGCAGTCATTAAGACAACATCAATTACCACAACCGTTGTCGTCGCTTTGTCCTGAGCTTGTCGAAGGGTCGTCATCATCATCGTCAGCAGCAACATCGTCGTCGGCAACATCATCATCGGTAACGTCATCGTCGGTGACGTCATCGTCGGCAACATCGTCATCGGTAATGTCATCGTCGATTGTGTCATCGTCGACCGTGTCGTCGTCAACCGTATCGTCGTCAACCGTATCGTCGTCGACGGTATCGTCGTCGGCTGCCGGTTCATAGAAAAACATCTTCACCGTACCGGCGACCCGCGCGAGGGTCGAGTCGCGACCGCCGGCCAGCACGATTTCGTCGCTGCCGTCGTTGTCGATGTCGGCCAATAGCGCAGTTTTACCCAGCATGGCAAAGCCGCCCTCGCCCATCGGCGAAACATCGGCGTCGGGGAACGCCGGCCAGGCATCGGCAAAAGCCGCACCGCCCAAGTAGAGATACGCGCCGCCGGCAACGCGTTCGCGGCCGTTGCTGCGCCAGGGCTGGGTGATCAGCAGATCATCGACGCCGTCGCCGTTGACGTCGCCCGCGGCCAGGCGCCAGCCGAAGCGCGCCAGTTTTTCATCGCCGCCGATTTCGGCCAGCACGGTGACGTCGTCCAACGTCTGCTCGCCGGACAACTCGGACAGGTCGAGCAAGAACGCGGATCCCGCCTGCTTCAAGCGATCGCCGCTCGCCGTCGGTGCGCTTATCGCGATCAACTCGCGCGCATCGTCGGCGAAGTCGCCCACCGCCGTCGCCCAGCCGAATTTGTCGAACTCGCCGGAGCCGGTCAGCGTAAAGACCGGCGCGTCCGCTTGGTCGGCGGCCAGGTCGTAACCACGCAACGACCCGACCATCTGCAAGGTGTCGACTCGCGTGCCCGGCGCTGCGGCCAACAGCAGGCGACGTCCAGCCGCATCGTGGTAAAAGCCGAGACGCATGCCCAGCAGCAGGTAGTCAACGTCGCCGTCGATCCGCCAGTCGGCATCGGCCAACGTAACCTCGCCGGTGTGCGATGCGCCTGAATAATAGGCGGCAATCATGCCCCGCAACTGCCCGGCGCCGTGCGCGTAGGGCGCGCCGATAAGCAGGTCGGCATAGCCGTCGCCGTCGGCGTCCCCCGCGGCCAGGCTGTGACCGAGATTGGTGTTGGCTTCATCGCTGGTAACGGTAATCGTCGGCGTCGTCGGCAGCGTATCGTCGGCGCAATAGACGTACACCGTGCCGTAGAATTTTTTGTTCGCGGCGCTCGTCGTCGGCGCGGACACGGCCAGGTCGTCGCGTCCGTCGGCGTTGAGGTCGACCGTCGCCAGTTCCCAACCGAAGCGTCCGTGCACCTGGTCGCCGGTCAGCACGAGATCGGCGTCGCCTACATCCAACTCCGCTTCGTCCCAGGTTGCACGCCCGTAGAACACGTAGACCGCGCCCAGTTGCGGGCTGCCGACTTCGCCGTAACCCGGTGCACCGACGGCCAGGTCGAGCGTGCCGTCGCCGTTGAAATCGCCCGCGGTCAGCGCTTCGCCCAGGTGTTCGTAATCGTACTCGGTGCCGATACGCACGTCGCCCGTAGCGCGGGCGGGCACCGTCGGCGGCAGCAGGTAGGCCGGCACCTTGGCACGGTAGGTAATGCCGCGCGCGCTGCGCTCGGTTTCGATGTCGATCAATCCGCTTTGCCACAAGCGCAAACCGAGTTCGATGCTTGCCTGCATCGGGTCGAGGTCGTCGTGCTCGTAACCTTCCCAATCTGCTTCCGACTGCAACGGCACGCCGTTTTCGATGTAGTCGATGTACTTGCGCCATTCCCAGATCACGCGCACCGACATGCCGTCGAGCCCGCCGTAGTACAGGTCTTGCAACTCTTCGGTCATGTAGGGCGACATCGGCGCGAAGATCGGAAACAGCAGCCAGCCGCCCAGCTTGTTGGCCAACGCGCCGACAAAAAGCATGAACGTGCGCGGTTCCAGCACCTCCGGCGTCACCGTGTCGTAACCGCGAATGATGTATACCTCGGTGATGTCCTCGACCGGGAAGTACCAGTTGTACACCAACCAATCCATGTCGCCGCTGTGCCGCAACACGAACTCGCCGCCGCCGTCGGCGACCGTGTGCGCGGTCGAATAGTCATCGTGAAATTCGAGGTGATGCATGATGCCGATCAGGCCGCTGCCGCTGTGCCAATCGACGTCGGCGCTGTTGTGCGAAATGACCCCGCAGAAAAAGGCGACCAGCTTTTCGGTCTCTTCGTCCCAGGGCTTGGGGTACGTGTCGTGAATGTACTGCGCGAAGGCTTCCATAAACGGCGGCCAGTGCGCTTCTTCCGATTCGTCGTGGTAGCCGAACTGGTAACCCCAGTCGGGAAACGGTGATCCGGCTTGATACGCTTCCGGATGACTGACGACGATGTCCCGGTATTCCGGATAGGTTTCGTAATCGAAAAAGTGCGCGGCGCGTGTGCTCACTTCCGAGTGCACGCTCATGCCCGCGCCCAACGCCGTTCCGGAAAGCAACAACACAAGAACGATCGGCAGCAACAGATGTCGTCGCATCATGATGAATTCCCCCTTGGCCCCGATTGTAACCATCGAGATTCAAGCCGCGTTATTGTTCCGTTCGATTAGGGTTTTGGCAAGGGTTGCGGCAAGCGCACAATATTACGGTGGATCTCCTCTACTTCAGCGCCGGATTCACCGTCAGTTCGCCCAAGTCGTCCAGCGAAAAACCGTTGGACGTGCCCGGATCGAAATCGCAGTAACGCCAGGTCGCGCCGCTGTCGTCGCTGAAACGGTAAAGGTAATGGTACGAGCCGGCGCCGCCGACGGTCAGCGTTTGTTCGTATTCGTCGTTGTTGCCGCTGCTCTGGTGAAAGTCGGCGTTGGACCAGGTGAATTGATCCGGCCAGGTGCGCGGATCGACGTCGGTCGGCCCGTAGCCGACGTTGCCGAGCAAACCGGTGACCGGCGAACCCCCGCCCGTAACGCCTTCGATGTACACCTGCCCGTAAATCGCTTCGGTTTCCGTGCCGGCGTCGACGGTGATCGTCTCCGGCCATTGCAGGTCGCACCAGTCGATGTCGTCGAAATCGACGTAAAGACGACCCATGTCGCCGACGCTGAACGGCTCCCCGTTGCCCGCGCCTTCGTTGACGTCGCAGTACATCCATTCTTTACCGTCGTTGGACACGCGCATCACGTAGGCGTAGGTGCCACCCGTCGCGACGGTCAGCGTCTGCATGTATTCGTCGTTGTTGTCGCCGGTGTGGGCGTCGTTGAAATCCATCGCCGTCCAGGTGTACTGGCCGGGCGCGGTGCGCGGATCGGCGTCGATCGGTCCGTAGCCCAGTTGGGCGACCACGTAAGGTTGTGGCGTACCGCCGCCGGTGAAGCCGTCGATCCAGAGTTGGCCGTAGATCGTTTCCGTGGCCACGTCGACCTCGGTGACCGTTTCGTACGGATGCTGCACGTTGCACCAGTCGATTTCCGGTGGGGTGTCGTCGTCGCCGGTGTCGTCATCACCCGTATCGTCATCGCTCGTATCGTCGTCGCCCGTGTCGTCGTCGCCCGTGTCGTCGTCACCCGTATCGTCATCGCTCGTATCGTCGTCATCATCGCCGGTGTCGTCGTCGCCGGTATCGTCGTCATCGTCGCCCATGTCGTCGTCATCGTTATCGTCGTCATCGTCGAGCAGCGGACCGTCGCTGTCGTCGTCATCGTCGTCGCCGCAGGCGATGGCCAGCGCCAATGTCAACACAAGCAGCACAATGCACAAAAACAGAATGCGTTTCATGATCGTTCCTTTAACTTACTCGGCGTTCACCGTCAGCGCGCCCATCTGGTCGGTGGCGAAGCCGTTGTCGGTGCCGTCGAGGTCGCAATAGGTCCAGCGTACGCCACCGGTGCCGGAGAAGCGGTAAACGTACGAGAACGTGCCGGCGCTGTCGGGCGTAATCGTCTGCTGGTATTCGTCGTCGTTGCTCACCGAAACGTTGAAGTCTGCGGTCAGCCAATCGAACACGCCCGGATCGGCGGTCGGATCGGCGCCCGCCGCGCCCCAGCCGAGTTCGGCGTAAATCGCATCCGACGCGCTGCCCATGCCGGTGACACCCTCGACGTAGACGCGGCCGTAGATTTCTTCGGTCGGGTCGCCGACGTTGGTCGTCGTCGCCGCCGGGTATTGCAGAATGCACCAGTCGATCTCGACGATCGGCACGCCGACGCCCAGCGCGCCCATCTGCGAGGTCGCGAAGCCGTTGTCCAAGCCGTCGAGGTCGCAGTAGGTCCAGCTTGTACCGCCGTCGCCGGAGAAGCGATAGGCGTAGGCGTAGTAGCCTTGGCTGCCTTCGGTGATCGACGCCAGGTATTCGTCGTTGTTGTCGTCGACGTGCTCGTTGTTGTAACCGGCAGTCACCCAAGTGAACGAACCCGGGTCGGTTGCCGGGTTGTCGCCCGGTTCGCCGTAGCCCACTTCGGCCATGATTCCGGGGCAGAAAGCGTCGCCGTCGGTGCAGCCTTCGACGTACACACGGCCGTAGATCGACTCGCTGGCCGAGCCCGCGTCGGCGTAGGTCGAACTCGGATACTGCAAGATGCACCAGCCGATGGTGTAGTTGACTTCGGCGACCGTCAGCGTACCCATCATCGACGGCGAGAAACCGTCTTCGCTGCCTGGGTCGAGGTCGCAGTAAGTCCAGGTTGCGCCGCCGTCGCCGGACATGCGGTAGGCGTACTTGTACGTGCCTTCTTCGTCTTCGGTGATCTGCGCCATGTACTCGTCGTTGTTGGCTTCTTCGCTGCCGTCTTCCGGCGCGAAAGCGGAGTTGTATTCCGCGTCGGTCCAGCTAAACAACGACGGATCGAGCGAAGGATCGGCGCCCGCCGGTCCGTGCCCCACTTGCGCGGTAACCGACCCGCAGGGCGAACCCGCCGTTTCGGTGCAGCCTTCGACGTAGACCTGCCCGTAGATCGGTTCGCTCGGCGCGTTCGGCGCGGTGGTCGTCGATTCCGGATACTTGAGCACGCACCAGTCGACGCTGACGCCCGGTTCGCCGTAGCGGAAACCGTTTTCCAACTCGGCGTACTCCCCGTCGGGGTTTTCCACCTTCACGGTAACGAAGCCCGCCTGGTCGTCCGGCGCCGGCGGAGTCGTCGCGCTCAATTCGGTGGCGCTGGTGAATTCCACGTCGTCGCCTTCGGCATCGCCGAAATACAGTGTGGCTCCTTCGACGAAACCACGCCCGAGCACGACCACATTGGTACCGCCCTCGACCGGGCCGCTGGCCGGCTGCACCGACAACACGACGAACTCGTCGTCGTCGTTATCGTCGTTATCGTCATTGTCGTCGTCGTCATCGTCGTTGTCTTCGCAAGAAAGCACCGCCGTCGCGACAACGAAAAGGAAAACGGCAAAAACCAGAATCAACCATCTGTTCATGGCAAACCTCGCAAATACGCGGGGCGGAATTTCGTCGACGCTTTCTTTTTGCTACGTCCCCGCCTCCGCCAATCGAACTTATCAGCAGCATAACCCAAATTTTTCCAATTACGAATCGCGCCCCGTTCCGTTTGTATTCGCCTGGGTGACAGCGGGCAACCGCTTGCGTTTGGAACGCTTGAATTGCCGCTGTTCGCTTCGCAATAGAAAAGGAAACAACGACCGTCCCGCAACCAACAACGCCAAAGACAACAGTTGCAGTTTGTTCGGAATGTCGCGCAGGATCCGCCACAATCGCTTCGCATTCAGATAAAACTTGAACGTCGCCCGGCGCACGAGTTCGCCGACCCGCTCCGGCGTCGTCGCCGCCAGGCTGAACCGGGCCATGCGCGCATCGAAATAGCTCGAAGGAAACGTAAAGTCCGGCTCTTCCTGTTTCATCTCCCGGTAAATCGAATACAACTCGGTGCCGTGAAAAGGAATCACATGAAAAAAGGAAGCGGTGTGCAATCGGCTGCGGCAGGCGAACTCGACGGTCTGCTGCAACTCGGCTTCGGTCTCGCCGGGAAAGCCCATCATGAAAAATCCGTGGGTCATCATCCGCCGTTTCGTCAGCAGCTCGATCGCCCGCCGCGCTTTATCCAAATCGATATTTTTCTTGATCTCCTTCTGCAAACGCGGACTCCCCGTTTCCACCGCCACCGTAACCTTGAACGTCCCCGCACGCTTGAGCCAGTCGACGACTTCTTCGTCCAACAGGTCGCCCCGCAAGCCGTTGGCGAACGACAACGCAATTTTGTATTTCCGCTCGACGATGCCGCGCAAGATCGCCAGCGCGCGCTCGCGTTTCAGGTTGAAACAGTCGTCGAGAATCTGGAATTCGCGCACCCGATGACGGTGGTGCAACACATCGATTTCGGCCAGCACGTTTTCCGCGCTGCGATAACGAAACCGCCGCCCGAAAAGGTTGTGGCAGAAAATGCATCCGTAGGGACAGCCGCGGCTGGTAAACAGCGTCCAATAGCGACGATGCCGATAGACGAATCCCTGGCGCGGCATTCGGCCGTAAGCGTTGAAGTCGACCAGATCGAACGCCGGAAACGGCAGGGAATCGAGATCCTCGATCGGCTCGCGCGCCGGGGTCAGCTTGATCTCGCCGTCGGTTCGATAGCCGATGCCCGCCACCTCATCGACCGCGCCGCCGTGATCCAACACGCGGATCAGCTCGGCAAACGACCGCTCGCCCTCGCCGCAAACGACGTAATCAACCGCCGGTTGCGACAACGCCTTCTCCGGCGCCGTCGACGGAAACGGCCCGCCGACGACCTGAATCGCCCGCGGCAGTTTTTCGCGAATCGCCGCGGCCAGGCGCAAGATGGAATCGGCCTGAAACGCCATTCCCGAGTAGCCGACTAAATCCGCCCCGAACGCCGCCGCGTATTCGGCGACTTCTTCGTCGCTCGTTTGATAAAGCAACAGATCGAGAACGCGCACATCCGCGTCGAATTCGCGCCGCAACGTCGAAACCAGATACAGAAATCCCACCGGCGGGCTGACATCGATGACAAAAGCCTCGCCCGATCGAATCAATAGAATTTTCTTGATCTTCTTCAAATCGGTATTCTCTCGGTTCGCCCGACAAATCTTTTGTCGGACGTCGACTATCCCTTGACGCCGCCCGCGGTCAACCCGCCGACCAGGTGCCGCTGCAAAGCGAAAAACAGCGCCATCACCGGCAGCGAAACCAGAATCGCGCCCGCCGCGAACCGCCCCCACTCGGTGGAGTAATCGCCGACGTAACTCTGCAACGCCACCGGCAGCGTGAACGCCGTCTGCTCCGACAAAAACGTCGCCGCCAGAATAAACTCGTTCCAGGCGGTCATGAACGAAAACAGCGCCGTCACCACGATCGCCGGCCGCGCCAGCGGCAGCACAATCTTGGTAAAGATGCCGAAACGGCCCATGCCGTCCATGATCGCGGCTTCCTCCAGATCTTTCGGAATCGTGTCGAAGTAGCCTTTGAGCATCCAGACGCAGAACGGCACCGCCGTCGTCGAATAAACCAGCGCCATGCCGGCCAGCGAATTGAGCAGGTGCAGCTTCTGCAACAGGATGTAAAGCGGAATCGCCATCACTACGCCGGGGAACATCTGCGTAACCAGAAACAGCGTCATGCCGCTTTTACGTCCGGGGAAAACGAAGCGCGAGAAAGCGTAGGCGGCGGTAGTCGCCATCAGCAGTCCGATCAGCGTGGTCGCCAGCGAAACGGCGACGCTGTTGAACAATTGATGCGCGAACAGCCAGTGACCGGCCATGTCGCGCGCGAAAATCAAATCGCGGAAATTGTCGAGCGACACCGTCGTCGGCAGCGGATTGGCCGACAACGAAAACGCCTGCGAGGGCGTCAGCGCCATTTTGATCACCCACAACACCGGGTACAGCGTGGCGAAGGTGAACAGCGTCAGAAAGGCGTAGGTCAAAGCAATGCGCAGGTTCGACGATTTTCTCATGCCGCCTCCGCATCGCCGGTGACGCGGCGGGTCAGCAGCGAATAGCCGATCAGCGCGATGAAGATCAACGTCGCGTAGGCCGCCGCGTAGCCGTATTGTTCCTGCCGGGTAAAGGCCCAGCGATAGGCTTCGCTGATCAGAATTTCCGTCGCGCCGTCGGGCTCGCCGCCGGACACCAGGTAGATGATGTTGAACATGTTGAAGGTCCAGACGCTGCCCAGAATCACCGCCGGCAGCAACGCCGGTTTGATCAACGGCAGCACGATCCGCCGGAAGCGCAGCCAGCCGCCCGCGCCGTCCATCTCCGCCGCTTCCTCCAACTCGCGCGGAATCGCCTGCAACGCGCCGAGGCAGACGACCATCATGAACGGGAAGCCGAGCCAGGTGTTGGTGGTGACGTTGGCCGCGAACGCCGTCCAGAAATGGCTGAACCAGCCGACCGGCTCGACGCCGAACAGGTCGAGCAGACCGTTGATCGCGCCGAACTGGCTGTGGAACATGCCTTTCCAGATCAACGCGGTGATATAGTTGGGCACCGCCCAGGGCACAATCAGCAACACGCGATAGACGCCGCGCAGTTTCATCCACGGGTTGCGCAACAGCATCGCCATCGCCAGGCCGAGGCTGACGTGCAAGGCGACGTTGACCGCCGTCCACATCACGGTGACGCCGAGCGTGAAGTAAAACGAGAGCGGATCGGTGACGGCGTAGTCGGCGCTGCGCAAAATGTTGACGAAGTTGGCCAGGCCGACGAAGGTGAACTCGCCGCCGCGATGCGAAAAGAAGGCGACGGCGGTGCCGACGGCGAAGGGCACGAACACCAGCAAAAGCATCGCCACGCCCGCCGGCAACAGGTAAACGTAAGCGTGCCGCGATTCGCGCAACGTCGCCAGGCCGCCCTGCCGCCTGACCTTGAACGCCAAGTAGACGATCAGCACAGAAAACGCCAGCGCCAGCAGAGCCAGGTAAGGTTTCGCGCTTTTGGCCTCCGGCGGTTGGCGCGTGAGGACCTTGAGTTGGTGCTGCGCCTTGTCGAGCGCTTCCTGCGGGCTGCGCGCGCCGCGCATGACGCCGCGCAACGCCTGCGCCGCCGGTTCCCACATCGCGCGCATCAACGGGTTGTTCGGCATCGGCACGGCGTTGTCGACCTGCGCCTTGAACGCCGTCAAATGCGCGTCGATGTCCAACCCGTCCAAATCGTAGGTCGCTTGCGCCGCGACCAATTGCCGCCCCTGTTCCAGGCGATGACGCGCGCCGTCGCCGGTCGCCAGAAAACGGACAAAGGCCAGCGCGCCGTCGGGGTTGGCCGCGTAGGCGTTGACAATCGCCGCTTCGACGGTGAGGAAGGGCGTAGCCGGTTTGCCGGTCGCCGAAACTATCGGTAGCGGAGCAACGCCGTAGTTGACGCCCGGGTCGATCTCGCCGAGAAACCACGGGCCGTTGATCACCATCGCCGCGTCGCCGTCGTTGAACAATTGCGCGACCAGCGCCGAGGTCGGTTCTTCGGGCAGCAGGCCGCGTTGTTTGAGGTCGGCGACGAACGCCAGGCCGGCGACGTTGCCGGGATCGTTGAGCACCGCGCGGCCGTCGTCGTCGAACAAGCGCCCGCCGAAACCGAACAGCCAGCAGGCGTGGTGATAAAAACTCGTCGCCTCGTAGGCCAAACCGAAACGCCGCGCCGAGGCGTCGGTAAACCACCTCATCAACGCGACCATGTCGTCGGTCGTACGCGGCGGTTGTTTGATCAGCCTTTTGTTGTAGAAAAGCGCCGTCGACTTGAACGCCAGCGGCACGCCGTAGAGCTTGCCCCGGTAACGTAGCGCCTCGACCGTCACCGGGAAAAACGCGGTCAGCTCATCCGCGGTCAAATCCGCATCGAGCGGACGGATCAGGCGCGAGCCGGCCCAGTCGCCGATGCGTTCGTGCGCAAAGATAAACAGGTCGGGACCCTGCCCTCGCGGAATCGCCGAGGTCAATTTGTTCGCGTAAGCCTCGTAGGGCAGCGCCAACGGCCGCACCGGCTGGTCGGGGTGCGTTTCGTTCCATTGCCGCACCAGCGTTTCCAACGCCGCCTGCTCGTCGCCGCGATAGCTGTGCCACAGGGAAATCTCCGCCGCCTGCGCGGTCGTCGCCAGCAAGCCGAAAAACAAAACAATGGCGAGTGCGCGACGCAACAACTACGCCTCCGGGCGAATGGCGCGACCGGTTTGCGGATCGAACAAGTGCAGGTCTGACGGCGCGACGCGGAAGATCACCGCATCGCCGGGGTCGAGCGAGCCCGCTTCGGACGCGTTGACCTGCGCGACCGCCGCCGTCTGGCCGATGCGCACGTGCACGTAGGTTTCGCTGCCCAGCGGTTCGAGCACCTCGACCTTGGCCAGCAGATCGTTGCCTTTGCCGGAAAGCGACATCGCGGGCGGACGCAGGCCGACGATCACCTCCGGCGCCGCGTCGATCATCGCGGGCAGCGGCAGTTGGAAGCCCTCGCCGCGCACCATGCCGTTTGCGCAGGTCGCGGGCAGAAAGTTCATCGGCGGGCTTCCGATAAAATGGGCGACGAAGCGGTTGGCTGGTTTGTCGTACAACTCGGCCGGCGTACCGACCTGCTGAATGATTCCCTCGTTGAGCACGACGATGCGGTCGGCCAGGGTCATCGCTTCGATCTGATCGTGCGTGACGTAAATCATCGTCGTCGCCATGTCGGCGTGCAGCTTCTTCAACTCGACGCGCATCTGGCTGCGCAACGCGGCGTCGAGGTTGGACAGCGGCTCGTCGAACAGAAACGCCTGCGGCTGCCGGACGATCGCCCGGCCGACGGCGACGCGCTGGCGTTGTCCGCCGGAAAGCTGCTTGGGCAGGCGGTCGAGCAGATCGGACAAGCCCAGCCGCTCGGCCGCTTCGGCGACGCGGCGCTCGATGTCGCCCTTGCTCATCTTGCGCACGGTCAGCGAAAAGGCGAGGTTCTGCGCGACGGTCAGGTGCGGGTAGAGCGCGTAAGATTGAAAGACCATCGCCAGGTCGCGGTCTTTGGGATGCACGTCGTTGCAGCGGCGTCCGTCGATCAGCAGGTCGCCGCGCGTGATCGTTTCCAACCCGGCGATGCAGCGCAGCAGCGTCGACTTGCCGCAGCCCGACGGCCCGACCAGCACGAGAAATTCGCCGCGGCGGATCGACAGGTCGATCGTCTTCAACACGACGTTGTCGTCGTAGGCTTTGACCACGTCGCGCAATTCAATGAACGCTTCGCTCATTTTACCGTTCCCGAATGTAGATCTTGCCCCCGCGCGGCTGCACGGTGATCGATACGCGGCCGTCGTCGCCGACGATGACCGTGTCGTCGGTGGTGTCGCCGTCGTCGAAGACGTTGACCAGCACCGTGTTTTCCGCGAAGGAGGTTTGCATGTCGTTGCCTTCTTGCCCTTCCATCCAGGCGGCGCTGGTGACGCTGGCGTGCTCGTCGTTGGTGTTGAGCACGACCAGCACCGTGTCGCCCTGGTAGCTGCGTTCGAAGGCGAAGATTCCGGCGTCAGGCTCGTCGCCGGTTCGCTCGGTTGCCCAGCGCACGGTCATGTCGCCGCGGCGCAGCGGATCGAGTTGCTTGCGAATTCTGATCAGGTGGCGGATCAACCGGAAGGTCGAGTTGCTCGTGTTGTAGCCGCTGGTCCACAGGTCTTCGCGGTTGAACGGATCGTTGCCGCCGTCGAACTGCTGCTCGGTGCCGTAGTAAATGCACGGGATGCCGTCGACGGTCAGCAGGTAAAACAGCGTGTTGTGCAGCGCGTCCAGGTCGGGGTTGTCGTAGAGGAAGCGCGGCACGTCGTGGTTGTCGATGAAGTTGACCAGCAGTTGCTGCGCACTCAACCCCTCGCCGTTTTCGTCGACCGGCCCGTTGGGGTTGGGCGTGTTCGAGTAATTGCCGCTGCGCGCGTTGAACAGATCTTCGATGGCCTTGGTCGCGCCGTTGTTTTTGAAGACGCCGTCGATGACGGTGAATTTGTGCGAAAAGTAAAAGACCGAATCGACGCCGTTGTCGAAGGTGAAGCTGCCGATGTAGGCGTCGTCGCCGTCGAAGGCTTCGCCGAACATGAAGAAGTTGTGCTTGCCGTGACGCGCAGCGAAGCGGCGGATCGCCGGGCAGAACGTTTCCCAGAAACCGTGCTCGACGTGCTTAAGCGTGTCGATGCGGAAACCGTCGAAATCGGCCGCGCCGATCCAATAGCGAAATGCGCGGTACAGCGCCTCGCGCACGCGGGGGTCGGTGGTTTTCAGATCTTTCAGGCCGCCGGGAAAATCGCCGAGCAACACCTGCTGGCGGTTGTTCCAATCCCACACGCGGCCCTTGCGGTTGTACCAGTCGGGGTTCTGAAACTCGGCCGGCTGCGGCGGCACGCGATTGATCGACGGTTCGTAAATCCAGATGATCGGCGCCGGTCCCGACTCGCCCAGCGACGTGCTGCCCTGAACGCCGCGCTCGTCGTAATCCGGATCGTACTCCGAAGTGCGCGTCAGATCGGAGGTTGTGCCGCTGCCATACACCGATTCGTCGGGCTGCCCATTGCCGTTGATGTCGTAATAGAAAAGCTGGCCGATGTGGTTGGTGACGATGTCGAGAATCACCTTGATGCCGCGGTCGTGGCATTCGTCGACCATTTCGCGCAGCTTGGCCAGGTCGCCGAAGTGCGGATTGACGTCGGTGAAATCCTGCGTCCAGTAGCCGTGGTAGCTGGCGACGCCCGCGTCCTGCTCGACGTTCTTGACCACCGGCGTGATCCAGATGGCGGTGACGCCCAGCTCTTCCAGGTAGTCGAGCTTGTCGATCACGCCCTGCCAGTCACCGCCGTGGTAGGCCGCCGGCGCGTACGGATTGACGTTGTAGTCGTTGTTCCGGTCGCCGTTGTGGAAGCGATCGACCAGCAGTTGGTAGATCACCTCGTCGCGCCAGTCGACCACGTGCGTGCCGACGTCCCAGTCGTCGGCAATCGGCGAAAGATCGACGCAGCCGATGACCAAAAGCAACACCAGCAGCGGCGCGGCGGCGAGAACAGTCAGTTTGACCTTCATCAGTCCTTCTCCCATTCGATGCGGTACACCTCGAGCTCGTAAGGGCTCAAGGCGATGTCGACGCCCAGCGTCGGCATGTTCTTGCACGTTTGCACCAGCGGCGCTTTGTCCGGCTCCCACGCGTCGTAAAACTTCAGCGTGCCCTCTTGTTCGTCGAAGCCCATGTTGGTCAGCGCGTCGGCCGGAATCTTCAGCGCGAAGCCGTGGCTCATGTTGCCGTAGTTGGCGATCACCAGCCACGCGGCGCCGGCGGAAACGTCATAGCGTAAAAAGCTGAAAACATACTGGCCGCTGGAATAGCGCCAGTTGTCTTTGTTGACGTATTGAATCGAGTAAAACTCGCCCGAGGCGAAGCCGGGCTGGTTGGCCAGTTCGATGATGTCGGCGTACCATTCGCGCAACTCGCAGCGGCCGTCGTCGAGTTGCCCGCCGTCGAAGTGGAAATTGTTGACCCACGCGGCTACGCGCGGCATCGTCCAGTAGTCGAAAATCGTCGTGCGGCCGTCGTCGCCGCCGAAGCCTTCGGCGTCCGCCGCTTCCTCGCCGACTTCCTGCCCGTTGTAAATCAAGATCGGCCCGGTGCCGAGCAGATACAACGTCGCCGCCACCGGCATGCCCGCCTGGTAGCTGCCGAAGCCGCTGTCGTCGGCGTTTTCCCCGGCGACCACCGGCGAGGCGATGCGGCGCTCGTCGTGATTCTCCGCGTAGCGCAGCAAATGATTTTTCAGAAAGTCGCCTTGCTGATTGAGCGACTCTTCCAAATCGTTGGCCCACTTGCCGCAGCAATAGACGCCTTTGAGGATGTCGTAGCTGGCGTCGTCGTAGATCGCGTCGAAGCCCGCCTTGAGCAGGTTGCCGAAGGAAAAGTCCGGCGGCGCGTCGCCCGATTCATACGCCTCGGCGAAAAAGAAAACTTCGCCGTCGCGCTCGCGGGCGTTGCCGATCAGGTAGCTCCAGGCTTCCACCGGCACCCAGTGGGCGAAGTCGCAGCGGAAGCCGTCGACGCCCAGGTCCTGCCAGTAGGCCAGCACCTCGTCCATCGTCCGCCAGGTTTCCGGCACCGGCTCGTAGCTCGTCGTCTGCTCGACGAAATCGAAACCGTAGTTGAGCTTGACCGTCTCGTACCAGTCGTTTTCCGACAACTCGACCGACGTCTGGTTGTTGCCGGTCGCCTTGGGCACGTCGCCGGGCGGCACGCCGTCGTTGTTTTCCGTTTCGACGGTGCCGTCCGCACCGTCGGGCCGCGGCCAGTGCGCCGGTTCCGGAATCGACAGCGCCTGGCCGGGCGGATCGACCAGGTAGAAGAAATGGTTCTGCGGCGAGAAAAAGACCGACGCGTCGTCGCTCGCGCCGAAGTTGAGGTCGGGGCGCACGTCGCTGTCGTAGGTGCGGGCGACGTGGTTGGGCACGAAATCGATGATCGCCTTCATGTCCGCGTCGTGGATGCGGTCGATCAGCGCGGCGAACTCGCCGATGCGCTCGCTCGGATCGAGGGCGTAATCGGGGCAGACGTCGAAGTAGTCTTTGACCGCGAAGAAGCTGCCCGCCTTGCCTTTCAGGATGTCGGGGTCGTCGGCCGGTTGCGGCGGATCGAGTTGGCTGTAATCGGTGTTCGTCGCCTGCTGCAGCACGCCGGTCAGCCAGAGGTGCGTCACGCCCAACTCGGCCAGTGCGGCCAGTGCGGTGTCGTCGATATGCTCGAACTTGCCGACGCCGTTGGTCACCAGATCGCCGTCCCACTCGTTGACGTTTTTGATGTTCGACCACAAGCGCACGACGAGTTGGTAAACGACCACGCGCTCGACCTCTTCCGGCGGCGCGTCGTCGAAATCCTTGGTCTCGTGCTTTTCGCCGCAGGCCAGCAGCAGCGTCAGCGCAAGCAGCGCGATCAATAGGTGCTTGAGTTGAACCACCATTCCACTCCGAAGCCGATGAAATGTTCGGTTTTGCCCGGCCGGCGCAGATCGCCGTCGACGTACGTGCGCCGCGCCGAGCCGTTGGGTTGGCTGATCGTGTAGGTCAGCCGGAATTGCGGACGCCGGTAGCTGCCGCGCCCGAGGCTGACGATTTCCATCAGCGAGTATTGCGTCACTTCGGCCACTTCGTGCTCGTCGGTTTCCGGATCGAGACCGAAGGGGTAATGCTGCTGGTAGGAAAATTCGAAACCCTGGTGCAGGTGCTCGGTGATGAAAATCACCGGCCGCACGGTGAAGACGCCTTCCATGAAGTCGTCGGTGTCGTAGCGGTTGACGTCGGCGTCTTTGAACTTGCGCAGATAGCCCCCGGCCATGACGCCCGCCCAGTGAAATTCGTAATTGGCCGACAACGCCGTCACCATTTCGTAAGCGCCCTCGGCGGTGCCGTCATCGTTGACGCCGTAGGGCACGCCCGCTTCGCCGTAGGCGGCCAGATCCTGCGCCCAGCGGAAGAACAGGTTGACGTGGCTGTTTTGGCCGAAGCCGTAGAAGCCCGCCTGCCCGCCGGCGACCCACCCCGAATCTTTCGGCGCGTCGGTGACGATCGTCTCCGGGTCGTAGTCGGACACTTCGTCGTCGATCAAATCGGCCGGGATCCGTTCGCCCGACGGCAGGCTGTGCATTTCGCCGTAAGCGCGCAGCTTCATGCCGAACCAGGGCGTCAGGCGCGGTAGGTCGTACCCGGCGCGCAGCGAGTAGATCGTGCGTTGGCGGTCGAGCAGCACCTTTTCGCGGCTGCCGAACACCGCGCCCGGTATTTCGATTTCCTGAAACTGGTAATCGTTGTCGAGCCGGTTGACGCCGCCGTGAAAGCGCACGTCGAGATCGCGCCAGGCGAAGATCAATCCGCCGCCGATGGTGTTGAGGTTGTCCAGCGGCCAATAGTCGAGCAGGTAAATGTCGTCGCCGCGGTACATCCGCGATCCGGCCCACAGCCGCAGCCAGGGCACGTAAGGGACGAAGCCCCAAGCCTCGGCGTAAAGGTTGCGCACCGCCCAGGTCTGCTCGTACTCGCCCGAGTAATGCGCGAAGGGCTCAAACATCGCCAGGGTGAACTGGACGAGGCTGCCGAAGCCGTCGTCGGCGTCGAGGCGATAACTCAGGTCGATTTCGGCGTAGGACGGTTCGAACAGGCGCGGGCCGTGGGCGACGACGTTGGTGTCGCGTCCCGGGTGGCCGTCGCCGTCGTCGGTCGTCTGTACGCGACCGTAACTGCCGAACAAAAAGGCGTTGTTCACGGCGGGCGCCGGCGCCGGTTCTTCCGCGTCGTCTTCGGCCCAGATAAGCCCCGGCAGGCAAAGCACCGCCCCCAGGCAAATCAATGCCAGCGTTATTCGATTTTTCACGTGATTCGATCTCCCCATTCCGCCGCGGCGGAAAGTTCGGTTGGTAGTTTGCGGGGATGGGGCGTTTAAGACAAGCCCGACGGCAAATTGAGCCCCGGCGCGAGGACATGTACAATCGTCGAACTTATTCAATAAAGGATTGATCATGCAACACGAAATCACCGAACCCGGCCCGCTGCTCGACGAACGCGGCCGCCTGCGCCGCCGCGGCTTTTCCAAACGTTTTCTGCTGCACTACAACCCCGAACGGCTGCGCCTGACGCCCCTGCGCGCGCTCGACCGCCTGCGGCTGAAGGAGTGGGATTACTACGCGACGACGACGCCCGACTACTTTTTCTCGGCGACAGTCGCGCACGTGGGTTACATCGGCCTGGTGTTCGTTTACTTCATCGACTTCGCCGACAACCGGCAGGCGGAAAAGATGATCGTCACCCCGCTCGGCGCGGGCTGTTCGCTGCCGCGCAGCAGCGAAGCCGGCGACATCGATTTCACCTGGGGTAGAACGAAGGTGATGTTCTTGCGCGCGCCCGAGCAGCGTGTGCTGCGCATAGTCTGGCCGCGCTTCGACGGCCGCGCCGACCTCAACGCCGAGTTGATCGCCCGCCAGCCGGATGACATGGAAAGCATCGTCATGTGCACACCGATGGGCGAGCAGAATTTTTACTACAACCACAAGGTCAACTGCATGCCGACAACCGGGCGCATCAAGCTGGGCGACCGCGTGCTTCAGCTTAGCGAAGACCGCGCGTTGACCAGTCTCGACTGGGGCCGCGGCGTCTGGCCTTATCAAACGTTCTGGAATTGGGGCAGCGCCTCGGGTTTCCTGCCTGACGGCCGCCGCATCGGCCTGAACCTCGGCGAAGGTTTCGGCGACCTGACAGCGGCGACGGAAAACTGTTTTTACCTCGACGGCAAAATGCACAAGCTCGAAAACGTTCCCTTCGTTTACAACGACGGCGATTTCATGAAGCCCTGGAAACTGGTCAGCGACGACGAACGGCTGACGCTGACCTTCACGCCCTTTCTCGAACGGGTCAGCAAGGTGAACCTCGCCGCAATCGCGATGGAAGGCCATCAGATGTTCGGCCGTTACCGCGGCGTGCTGATCGCCGACGACGGCGAACGCATCGCACTCGACGAGTTGATCGGTTGGGCCGAAGAGCACCGCGCCCGCTGGTGACGATGCTTTGACAAGCGCCGACCCGCCTGATAATACTTTTTCACTCATCGTCACAACGAAAGGATAATCCGTCGCTGACCGCCGACAACCACGCGCCCGTACTATTTGTGCACCCGATGTCGGACATGCTCTTTGAGCACCTGCTGCCGGCGTCGCTGCCGGCGTTGATCAATCGCATCGACGCGCCGGTGCGGGGTTACTACACCCGCGAGACACCGCCGGAAGCGGTGCGGCGCGCACGGGTGGCGATCGTCGACGTCCATTGGCATCTGACCTTGCCCGGCGCGGCGAAACTGGCGCGCGAGTTGAAAGCGCTCAACCCGGATATCAAGATGATCGCCGGCGGGCTGACCGCCAGTTTGTTCGCCCGGCAGTTGGTCGACGAGTTGGGCTTCGACTACGTCGTCCGCGGCGACGGCGAAATTCCATTGTCCCAACTGGTGGCGACGTTGCTCGACGGCGGCGACGTCACAGCGGTGCCCAACCTGGTCGGCCGCGACGACATGGCCACGCCCTGGACCTATTTTCTGACCGCCGAAGATCTCGACGCCGACGAGTTTTACGACCTCGACTTTTTCCCCTCGGCCAAACGCGACATCGCCCGCATTCACGCCCGTTACGCCGGCTGGGCCAGCCCCTGTTTTCCCTGGCTGATTCCTTTCCGTGGCTGCCCGTTGCCCTGCAACGGCTGCACCGGGTCGACGCTGCTCCAACCCAATACCTTTCGCCGCTCCTTCGTCGTTCGCTCGCCGGAAAGACTGGTCGACGACCTGCAACGCCTCGAACGCGACCCGCATATCGCTTTCGTCAACAGCCTGCTCGACTTCGTCACCCTGACTTCGCCCGAATACGCGCAAACGGTTTTGCAACGCCCCGTGCGACTCGGCCTGTTTCAAGAGTTCTCCCGACCGCCCAAACCGGAATGGCTCGATCTGTTGCTGGCCCGCTTCGACGGCGGCGTTGTCAAGATCTGCGCCGATTACGAACATCTGACCGGCGACCGCTTCGCCGAACCGGCGCTGCTGGTCGACCTGATCCGCCGGGTGCAGCGCAAGAAAAACTACATCGCCGTGTTGAACTACAACCGCATCCACGCCTGCGCCAATGCGGATTACCGCGCCGCGGTGGCCGCCGTGCACAAGCAGACACGATGCCTGTTGATCGACGAATCTCACTGGTGGAGTGATGCGCCGCAGGCCGATGAAAACGGCGACGGCAACAGACAACAATTTCCGGTTTTACTCACTACCAGGCGAAACAGATTCGCCACACTTAAAGTCGCCTTTCGCCTGATGACTCTGGCCGACACCGTTTTGCCTCAAGCGGCTCGCCTGCTGCTGCGAAAAATTTATTACCGTCTGGTGCAGACACCGTTGTTCTATCTCTCCTGCCGAAACAAAACCTTGCCGAAGCGAAGCGACGCCGACATTTGACGCACGCGCGTCGGATGCGCAAATTGTGTAAAAAGGAGAACGACCATGAAACGCATTCTGCTCACCGGCGCCAACCGCGGCTTGGGGCTGGAGTTCACGCGGCAATTCGCCGCCCGCGGCGACCGTGTTTTCGCCGCCGCGCGCCATCCGGAAAAAGCAGACGCGTTGCAAAAGCTGGCCGACGCGCATCCGGACAACATCACCCTCGTCAAACTGGAAGTCACCGATCCCGCTTCCCGCGACGCTGCTTATGCGCAAATCGCCGAGCAGACCGACGCGCTCGACCTGCTGCTGAACAACGCCGGCATCTTCAACAAATTCAAAAGCAATTTCGGCAGCGGCGGCACCGATCCGAAATTCGGCGAACTCACCGCCGAAAACCTCGCGGCGGTGTACGACGTCAACGCCGTCGCCCCGGTGATGATGGCGCAGCGCTTTGTTGATTTGCTGAGTAACGGCAAACGGCCGGTTATCGCCAACATGTCGTCGCTGCTGGGGTCGATCGGCCTGAAAAGCGTCGGCGGCTATTACGCCTACAGCGCCGCCAAGGCCGCGTTGAACATGTACACGCGCCTGCTCGCGCACGACCTGGCCGGGCATGGCATAACCGTCGTCAGTTTGCATCCGGGTTGGGTGCAGACCGACATGGGCGGACCGCGCGCGCCGGTAAAGCCCGCCGATTCGATCGGCGGTTTAATCCGCGTGCTCGACGGCGTCACGCGGAAGCAATCCGGGAAATTCTTCACCTACGAAGGCGACGAGATGGAGTGGTAGCCGCACTTCGTGTTGTAATTATGTCTGTCTGCACATAAAATCACCGCATCATGAATGAAATCGCCCTGGTGATGCGCGAAGTCGTCAAACGTTTCGGCGCGGCGACGGCGCTGGATCGTTTCACGCTCGATGTGCGCTCCGGCGAATTGCTGGCGCTGGTCGGCCCGTCCGGCAGCGGCAAGTCGACGGCGCTGCACACGATCGTCGGCCTGCACGATCCCGACGCGGGCGAGATCACACTGCACGGCAACGGTTTGGTCGGAGTCGCTCCCGGCGCGCGCGACGTGGCGATGGTCTGGCAGGACGGGGCGCTGTACCCGCACCTGACCGTGCACGACAACCTCGCCTTTCCCTTGAAGGCGCGTGGCAAGTGGGGCGAGAAGGCCGTGACACACATGGCCGAGCGGCTGGATCTGCTCGATCTGCTGGATCGCCTGCCGGGTGAACTGTCCGGCGGCGAACGTCAGCGCACCGCGTTGGGGCGCGCGCTGATCCGCAAGCCGAAGCTCTTTCTGCTCGACGAACCGCTGTCGAGCCTCGACCTGCCGTTGCGCGAACGGCTGCGCACGTTGATCCGCGAACTCGTCCGCGAAACCAGCGTTACGACGGTGTATGTCACGCACGACCAGGCCGAGGCAATGGCCGTCGGCGACCGCGTGGCGGTCATTCGCGCCGGGCGCGTCGTGCAGGCGGCGACCCCACGCGAAATCTACGAAAAACCGGTGCACGAATTCGTCGCCCGCTTTTTCGGCAACCCGCCGATGAATCTGCTCGACGGCTGCATCGAAGACGGCCACGTCGTTGGCGAGTGGGGGCGATTGGCGATCGACGGCGGCGAAAACGGCCGGACGGTGCGCGTCGGGTTCCGTCCCGAGCACGCGGCGATCACCGGTGAACCGACCGGTCTCGCGGCCACCCTGCGTCGCGTCGAATACCAGGGGCACGAGACCATTGCAATGCTGCTTGCGCGCGACGCCGAGTTGCGACTGCGCCTGCCCGATGGCGAAGCTCTGCCGAACATCGGCGACGATGCGAACCTACGCATCGACCGCGGCAACCTGCACCTGTTTTCCGCCGACGGGGCGCGGCTGTGAGACGGTCGCGCAACCGTTTTCCGAGCAAGTACCTGCTGCCGCTGCTGGCGCTGACCGCCTTGGTCTGGGCGTTGCCGCTGCTGATGGCGCTGGCACTGTCTTTTTCCGACGCGTCGCCCGGCGCGCCCGGTCATTGGGTCGGGCTACAAAACTTTGTTCGTGCTCTCGGCGACATCCGCTTCATCCACGCCTTTTTTACCGGCGTGCTGTTCGCCGTCGGCGCGGTCGCGTTTAACGTCGGCGCGGGGCTGGGCCTGGCGCTGGTCTTCCGCCGCCACGAAAAACCGCGCGCACTGGCGCAGGTGATGTTGCTGCTGCCGTGGGTGTTGTCCGAGCTGGCGGTGGCGCTGATCTGGCGCGACGTGCTGGCGCAGAACGGCGGGTTGGTCAACGCGCTACTTGGTCGCTTCGGCATCGGTCCACTGCCGTGGCAGACGCACGCGTGGCTGGCGATGGGTTCGTTGTGGCTGGCGACGCTGTGGCAGGGGTTGGCCTTTTCGACGATGCTGCAGATGGCCGGGCTGGCGTCGTTGCCGCATCACCTGGTACATGCCGCCAAGTTGGACGGCGCCGATCGCCCGCTGATTTTCCGCGCCGTCGTCTGGCCGCATCTGCGTCGCGTGCTTGCCGCCAACGCGTTGCTGGTCTTTTTGCTGTCGCTGGTCACCTTCTCGCTGCCCTTCGCCCTCACCGGCGGCGGGCCGCTGTTCGCCACCGAACTGCCCGCGCTGTACGCCTACCGCAGTGCCTTCGCCGGCAACTTCGAGTTGGGTTACGCGGCCGCTCAGGGCATGCTGGTGCTTGTGTTTTACGCGGTACTGACCGCCCTGTTTCTGCGCCTGCGCCGGAGGACGGCATGAAAACGCGCGGCGCCGTCAGTTGGGTCGTCGCGGGGTTGGTCGCCGTGTATGCGCTTGTTCCGCTGCTTTGGCTGGTGCGCTTGTCGTTGACACCGGAGATCGAAATGCACGAGGGCGTGCTGCTGCCTTCCGCTCTCACCGGCGCGCATTACCTCGATATCCTCACCGACGCCCGCTTCTGGCGACAACTGGTCAACTCGCTGGTCGTCTGCGGTTTCGCCACGCTGCTGGCGCTGACGCTGGGCGCCTGGGGCGCTTATGGACTGGCTCGTTATCGTTTCCGCTGGCGCGACGGCCTACTTACCGCACTGCTGGCGGTGCACCTGTTGCCCGGCGTGGCGAGCATGGCGGCGGTGTACCGCATCGCGGAAAATATCGGCGCGCTCAACAGCCTGCTGTTTGTCGGTCTGCTGAAAAGCGGCGGGGCGACGCTGGCGGTGTGGATTCTGGTCGCCACCTTCCGCAACGTGCCCGAGCGGCTGGAGTTCGCGGCGCGGCTCGACGGCTATTCGCGGCGGCAGACGATGCGCCGGGTGACATTGCCGCTGGCCGGGCCGGGTCTGCTGGCGGCTGGGCTGCTGCTGTTTATTCAATCGTGGAACAGCTTCTTTTTGCCCTTCCTGCTGTTGGAGGAACCGCACAAAATGACGCTCACCGTCGGGCTGTACCGCTACTTCAGCGAGCACGGTTTTCAACAGGGTCACGTCGCGGCTTACATGCTGTTGTCGATTCTGCCGGTCGTCGTTCTATTCCTGCTGTTTCGGCGGCGGATGTGGAGGAACCTTGAGATATAAATCGCCGGCGCTGCTGCTCGCTCTACTCGTTCTGCTCGTCGCCTGCCAGAAAAGCGATGATACGATTGCGCCGATCCGCCTGGTCGTGCCGTCCTGGTATGCGCCGGATGAACTACCCGCCCTCGGCCGGGTCGTCGACGCCTGGAACGCTCAGCATCCGCAGACGCCGCTGAAGGTGAAAGCGGCTTACGGCAAGCGCGATTCGCTGTTGCAGAAAATCATGCTGTCGGGCAAGCGCGGCGAATACGCCGACATCATGCTCGTGCGCAACGAGTGGCTGGGTCGACTGGCTGCGAACGAGATGATCAAGCCGCTGGAAAAGACGCTGACCGCGCGCATCCTCGCCGAAACGCTGCCGGCGCTGCAGCCGGCGATCGCGCAGGGCGATGTCGTCTGGGCCATGCCTTTCGACGCCGATGTGCTGGTGAACTGGCGCAACGAGTCGCCGAACGCCGACGCCCTGCCCTTGGCTTTCCCGGCGGCGCGGGCGGTCAATTCGGCAATGGCTTTTCTGCCGTGGTACTTCACCCGCGGCGGTCGCTTGATCCGCGACAACGTGCTCGCCCTCGACGCAGAAATCGCGGCGGCGACACTGAGCGATTTGAAACAACGCGCCGGTGAGGCGCAGCGGTTAGCGGCGATGGAACAAGCCGACGTGTTTTCCTGCCTGGCCTCCGGGGTCTGCGCGCAGACGGTCGGCGGCAGTTGGGAACGTGCCATGTTGGCCGGCAAAAGCAAACTCGGCGACGCCATCCGCGCCTATCCGCTTGGCGGCGACGACGGCGTCACGCTGATCGGCGGCTGGTCGTTCGTCGTGCCCGAGCATCCGCATCCGTACGCCGAAAAAGCCTTGATCGCTTTCTTCGCGCCGGACGTTCAACGCGCCAAGTTAACGCAAAACGCCCTGTTGCCCGTGCGCGCCGATCTGACGGGCGATCCGTGGTTCGAGCAAAATCCCGACGGCGCCGCCTTCCGCCTCGCCCTGCAAAACGGCCGCGCTTTGCCGATGCATCTCGGCGTGCTCAGCGCGCTGGAAACGATCGCCACGATGGTCGCCGAAGTGTTTCTGGAAGCCAAACAACCGGCCGAAGCCGCGACGGAAGCGGCCCGGCAAATCGCACAAGGCTCGTTTTCCTCTCCGATCAAACTTGTCTCAACGAAGTCGCCGGGCGGCTCGCTACGTGTGACCGACCCATCCGGAGGCAAGGTCTTGTTCACTCAGCAAATGCTGGCCGGGCTGCCGCATACCGAATTGGGCGACCTGTCGGTCATTGCCCTGACTGCGTTGTGCGGCGATTGCGGCATTGTCAACGCTCGGGTTGTCGCCGCCGACGGTTACGTGAAAACGATCGCCAGCAACCGTCTCAGTCGCGCCTACCTCGAACCCGAGCATCTGCGCGTGGTCATAGCGCGCGGCGGCAGCGAAACCTTCACCGTCCGCGACGTGGAAGAAATCGTCTTTATCACCCCGACGAAAGTTGTCGCGTTGACCGTCACCGCCAACGGCGAGCGGTACAACTTCAGTCGCGAGGAATTGGAAAAGATCCGCACCACCGGCGTAGTCTATTTCGCCGAGTTGGTTGACCTGGTCGGCGCGAAGATGAAGGCGACGGTACGCCTGCGCGCCGTCGACGGCTATACGCGCGACATTCCCTGGTCGGCGTTCGTCGACGGCAAGCTGTTCGTCGAAGGCATGCGCTGCGAATTTGCCGGCTTGTCGAGCAAAGACCAGATACGCGACCTGACCGCTATCGACTTCTGAGCGGCCTTACCCGCCACCGGCAACCGTGTTATTCTGAGGCGAGTCGAGTCGGAGAACCGCCATGCGTAAGTTTATTTTTATTGCCGTTTTGTTGGGCCTGTGGTGCG
>Ga0272444_10000977_pt1 | contig 28771 bp, 21 predicted proteins | sample SSMForm13_FD_201033 | JGI IMG/M metagenome (GOLD analysis project Ga0272444, IMG submission 201033) | Marine sediment archaeal communities from Little Sippewissett salt marsh, Falmouth, MA, United States - SSM-Form-13 | ecosystem: Environmental > Aquatic > Marine > Wetlands > Sediment ...
CGCCCATGCCCTGCCCGAGCAGCGGGATGTTTTCCCCCAGCGACTCCCTGCTGCTCAACAGGCTAGACATATCGTCGAACTCGGATACACCGTCAAGTATCAGGTTCTTCTGGGTTGTCGTAAGCGACGTGGGGCCTTCAGCGTTGAGAGAGATGATCCCGTCGGTAGCGCTGAGGAGCACTCGCGGCTCGAGCAGCTCCATGATCGCTTCCTGACTTTCGGCGTGCATACGAGAGGGATACCGCCAACGCTGCTGATCGAGGAGGTAGTTCTTCCACAAACTCAGACGACGCAGCAAACGAAGCCGCTTTCGGGCGCGAGCCCCAAGCAACACTGACATCCTTGTCTCCTAGCTGTCAGGTGACACCCAACCCTACCTGCCCTGGATGTGAGACCGCCTTGATCCTGAAGGGCTAACTTCCGTATCCTTATCGTCAATTTGCATTTATGTCAAACAGAAATTTCCGCTTTTTGCCCCCTGGTTCGAGATCGCCGTTTGCGCACTCCACCAACCCGAAGCGGAACCTGTACGACATCTCCCTGCCGACAAGAAGCAAGATTCGCCTTGACCGCCGCGCGTGATATGATTAAATGTTGTGTGATTTCGCACAAGTGCGCCGCTAGCTCAGTTGGCAGAGCAGCTGACTCTTAATCAGCGGGTCCCAGGTTCGAGTCCTGGGCGGCGTATTGACCGGTTCTCCGGCACGCCCCGGTCGCTTGTCGCCAAATAACTACAAGCGGCCTTGCTTTTGCGACCCCTCATGCGAAATTTAGAGCACGCGCCCCCGAAGTACTTGGAGATGCCACTACTCGCCCATCCCGACAAGAACCAGACGACGAGCCCCCCTCACCGGCCTCTTGGCTGCCCTTTCCGAGCAACTCAAGGAGTAACTCGGGATGGCTCTCAAGCAAGCGCAGGAATCGTAGAGCGCAACCAGATGGTTGCGTGCGCCCCTGTTCCCACGCGTGGATTGTCTTTACTGAACTGTTCGTGACCTCGGCGAATACTGCTTGGCTAAGATGGAGCTTGCGGCGACGCAGTGCGGCAATCTGCTTAGCCGTCATGGGCTTGGGGGCGGGGACAGCCTCCACGTCACGCGTCGTCAACACCTTGCCCTTCTGCAAGGCATCCAGGCCTTCGGCCATCGCATCTCGAAGCCCCTCAAAGAACTCATTCTTCTTGGCCTTCTTCCTGGTGGTACTCATTTCTGCACCTCTTGGTCAATGGCTCGCTTCAACTGGCGAATAGTCTTCTTCTGGGCCTCAGTAAGGTCCGCCTGTATGCCTTTCGGGAAAGCCCATATCAGGAAAGTAAGTCCCAGTCTATCGTAGTCCGCAAACAACACTCGCCATCCGCCGCTCTTTCCTCCATGGCCTCTTCGGCCACGAATCTTCTTCACGCCGCCTGTACCAGGTATCGTTGTTCCCGCTCCAGCCATGATGGCCAACTGAAACCGCTCAACTTCCTCTTCAGGCAAACGTTTGCTCTTCACCAGCCTCGTAAATGCCGGGAACTCTTTGAATGTCCTTTTCACTCTTCGCCCCTGCTATCCTATTTAATAGTATAGACCATATCGGCAATCTGGCAAGAGCCCAGGAATGTTTTTTGCATGGCCTCCGGCGCTGGTTTTCCCCGCCTTAGGCCGGACACCACATCGACGACCTGCACGCAAAGGACTGATGGCGGCGTATTGACCGGTTCTCCGGCACGCCCCGGTCGCTTGTCGCCAGACAACTACAAGCGGCCTTGCTTCTGCGATCAACGCACAGCACCAATTCTCAGTTGGGAGCGACATTCTGGGGCGCCTTACTCAGATCCCTGACCATGCCAGTTACCGAACCCTTGATGACAATGGTGATCTCCATTTGGCAAGGCGAAATTCCTGGCCCTAGTTCTTCAGGTTTGTCAAACGCTGCCACTCGCCGTTTTCATCAAGGTATCGCCAGAAGGACCAGCCATTCGTGGGTTTCTTTCTGATTGCCTGCGCTGCTCCACTGGGGCTGTAGAAATCATCCCCGTCGGCTGTTCGCCGCGATCCTGCAGCGGATACGACGGTTGCGTCCGCCTGAGGCCATGCCGGGATGAGCCCAAGGAAGCCTGATCAAGCCGAATGGGGAGGGGGCCACGGAGATGGTCTGCCCGCATCGCCAATGAATGCCCCTACGCAAGGCGTTTTGGGCGGCATCATGGCCTGGAAGCGGCCGGATACCCCCTCAACCGAGCAAAAACCATGCTTGCGGATCACGCGATCCGTGATAATATTGTTAGAAGGGCCGATGGCAATCGTCGGCCGAAGTTTATCCGGGAAATCCCGGCTGGGAACGCTCAGTCCCAAGACACATGGGAGGAGAACTAGGATGAACCATTTGACGCTCACCGCTTGCATGGTCGCTCTGGCAATGACATGTACCCCCTTGATGGGAGCAACCATCCTGCTGCAGGAAGACTTCGAGGGGACCTTCCCGCCAACCGACTGGACGGCGGATGGATGGCAACCGGCAACGGACTTATCATCAACCTACGCCCAGTTGACGAATCCGTTCTCCGCAACGGCGTCGACACTGGTCAGCCCAGTCTTCAGTCTGGTGGGCATGTCGGATGCTGAGCTGACGTTCTCTTGGACCCCCTATGAAAGTACTTCTGTGGGACCACTGACGGTCCAGTTGCATGAAGGCGGTACTTTAGCGGCGATCTTGTTCCTGCAGTCGCCTACGGCAACAAACAACCCATACCTGTGGGCCAGTTGGGGCTCGGTTCCCGTGGACCTGACCCCCTATGTCGGGAAGTCAGACCTTTCACTTGTCTGGTCGGCAGGTCCAATTGCCGAGTGGCAGCCGGGCGTTGATAACGTGAGCGTCACCGGAACGCCCGTACCAGAACCTGCGACGCTGATTTTCAAGCGACGTTGGCGATAGGCTTGCTGACGCAGGGCGACAGTACCTTTTCCCCTTCACGACCACACTGGGGGCTTCCTGTCCATAAGTTCGTCCGCCACGGTCATCATGGACCGCCATACCATGATTCTACCTTAACTACGTGTGCAGGCAAATGTACGTTAAACATATGTAAGAATAGTTGCAAGCAGTGCATTGTGACGGGTGCCACCCATAGTTGCCTGGGGCAAGTCACCGTTTTGCGCACTCATTTGTGCAAGGGGATGCGGGAAGCGAGGCCGGGAAATCGAGATTTGTTTCTCCCGGCCGGGCCGGGGGTAACGGAAGGCGGCGTCGGCCTACCGTGCCGTTTGCGCGCGCAAAACGTGTAGGTCATCAGTCAATGTGGAGCGTGCGATGAGTGCGCGCGGTCTTCGGTAGCGGTAGCTCGGGCATACCTGCCCGACATGTTCTTTGACAACCGAATATGACAAGCCCGTCTGTGATCGTAGGGCGAGCAACTCGTTGCTCGCGGGATCCGACACCCACTGTTCCGCGAGCAGGACCCCGCCTTCGGCGAGAACCTTCTCGCCCTACAGAAGTTCTTTGACAACCGAATATGACAATCCCGTCGCGGAGCCGCTGCCACAGCCACGCTCGCCTGGCCATGGCTTTGCTGTCGGGATGAACGCGCTTCTGCGAGCCCAAGCGTGGCGCCCACATCCCCGCGCGATTGTGCTGCGCCGGGCTCCGCGTGCCCGGTTCCGGGTTCCGGAATCCGGACGCGCGCGTTGTTCTGCGCGCGGTCCAAGGGGCTAAGACTATTTCCGAAAACGCTTTAGGCGACGGCGAACTTGTGCGATTCGGGCCGTTTCCGTGCGAACCGGTGCGAATTGGCGCGATTCGATACGTTTGGGGCCGATTCGGCGCGTTCTCGCACGTCTCGGCGCGAGCCGGCACGGTTTGCCTCGCGGCTGGACGCTGCGGCGCGTTACTCGCCGATGACTTTGCGGACCGTATCGACGCAAACCGGCTCGATAACGCCCCGATCGGTGATGATCGCGGAGATAAGTTCCGAAGGCGTAACGTCGAACGCGGGCGAGTACGTTTTGACGTGCTCCGGAGCGGTGAGGCGCCCAAAACCGCGAGTTATCTCCTCGCTGGCACGCTGCTCGATGGGTATGTGCTCGCCGGACGCGATCGACATATCGAATGTGCTGTACGGGGCCGCTACGTAAAAAGGAACGCCATGTCGGGCCGCAAGAACCGCCAACCCGTAAGTGCCGATCTTGTTCGCGGCGTCTCCGTTTGCGGCGATTCGGTCCGCTCCGGTGATAACCAGGCCGATCCGCCCCTCTCTGAGCACCTGGGCGGCCATGTTGTCCGTGATGACAACTACGTCGATTCCCGCGCGGGTCAGCTCCCAGGCTGTCAACCTGCTGCCCTGGAGCAGCGGGCGCGTTTCGGGGCAATAGACTGTAAATCTGTGCCCGGCGGCGTGTGCGAGGTACATACCGGCAGTGGCCGTTCCGATTCCGGCAGTGGCCAAAGCGCCCGCGTTGCACTGAGTCAGCACTCCGGAGGCCGCTTCGACAAGGGGCTGGGCGTACCGGCCGATGGCGGTGCAAAGGCCACGGTCCTCGTCGTGAATCGCACGGGCTTGTTCGAGCATGGCCGCACGGATTTGGTCGTTGTCGCTCGTGATGGTGCGTTGGGCTCTCCGAAGCACACATTGCGTCGCCCATGCGAGATTTACGGCAGTCGGTCGCGATGAGTTGAGATACTCGGCGGCGGCTTCAAGACCCGTCATGAAGTCGTCCGTATCCGGGATCCACTGGGCGGCGAGGACCATTCCGTAACCGGCGGCAACTCCGATAGCCGGCGCGCCCCGGACGGCGAGTGTAGAAATGGCCTGGCGAAGGGCCTCAGCGTCCTTGCAGTCCATAAACGCTTGTTTGGCAGGCAGTTGTCTCTGATCGAGCAGACGGAGCCGGCCGCGGAGAGCATCGCCAACCCACTGAACAACCTGCACCGGTGGCTCGATGGGGTCGATTTGGTCGTTCATGGCATGAAGTTAACGCAAACGGACCCGCCCTGCAAGCCAACGGTCAAGTCGCTACAATTGAGTGTAAGCTGCCCTCATTGGTCGCTGCCGGGCTTGCGGGCCCTAGTGAGCCAGATGTTGGTTAATCGGCTCAAATCGGATGGGCAAACGGCCGATATATACTTAACGGCTGGGAGCTTGCAGCCGGCGGGCTGCGGGGTCCCGAACAACCTGGAACCCAGCCAGCGCCGATTCCAGGGAAGGAGCCGAGGATGCTGGTTCTGTCCAGACAACGTGATGAGATGATAATGATCGGCGACGATATCGAGATAACGGTCGTCGATATCCGCGGGGAGAAAGTCCGTCTTGGCATCAATGCGCCGCCGCACATACCGGTCCACCGCAAAGAGGTGTATGACGCAATAAAGCGCGAGAAGTCGGCGACGGAAGGTGGAGGGGAGGGACACGTGCAATCACTGGCACGAGAGGCCAAAAGGCCACCCGCAGACGAACACTCCGGCAGATAACCGCAAGGATCTACCGACACAAATAGGCCGGCCCGCCATTTGACGGGCCGGTTTCTATTACTAGCCCTCAGCCGCGAACCACGCTGGCACCACGGTCTCAGGCATGTTGTCCATGCGGGCCCGCAATGGGCCGCATGGGTGGCGGGTCTGGTAGCCCGCCACGCGTTGTGGAACTGACTCCCATCAGGCTTGGTCCTAACTCAAGCAGCCCTCTTCAGTGGCCCGCCCGGAAGGCCGGACCTGCAGGCCTAATCGCCGCAAGTATCCGCCCCGGCCAACAGGGCAAAGCACAAGCCAATTCGGACAGAGCCTAAACGGGACTGAACACCTCGGTAAGTTGCTTCAGTTTCTTAACCTTCCCCAGCGCCTCCACGCAGCGCGGATCATAGCCGGCCGGTGAGCAACGCTGAAGTTCTTGAATGGCAGCCAGCGGGGTCATTGCAGGCTGATGCGGTCGGTCATGTGTCATGGCATCGTAGGCGTCGGCGACAGCGAGCAATCGAGCCTCGATAGGTATTTCTTCCCCGCACAGGCCCACTGGATACCCCGTGCCATTCATGCGTTCGTGGTGGTACCTGATTGCAGGAAGCGCTCCGCTAAGCAGTTTGAGAGGTTCGAGCACCTCGTATGCGATTTCAGGATGTCTCTTGATGGTTCGGAAATCGGCAGCGCCGATCCTGCTTTGCTGGGCTAGTATCTTCTCGGGGATTGCAATCATTCCTAGGTCGTGCAGTCTGCCGGCCAATCCCAGATCCCTACAGACCGCCGATGTAAGCGACATCTGACGGCCAAGCTCTTCGCAGAGCGCCGAGACTCTTTCGCTGTGCCCCTTTGTGTACTTGTCACTGGCCTCGACAAAGCGAAGCATTCGCCAAAGCACTTCGACATAGTGCTTCTCAGCATCACAGGCGGATTTGCTAAGCCGCTGGGTGTCCAAGTGAAGGTCTCTGACAGCCCCCCTGACTTGGAAGAACATCAGCCCTGCAATCATGACCAAGACCGCGCCGAGCACTGCCGTAATCGAATGCCAACCCGTAAAAGCCATTACTGTCGCCAAAACGGCGATGGAAGCGCCGTATAAAGCAACCGGACGGGGCACATTGTATGACTCGGCGATAAGCCTGATTCGCCGACAAGGAAACGCCATGCTCACGAATCTCCTCAAGACGAAGGTGCAGTGGCAGTCTAGGATACCTTCCGGCGAAAAGCACAACACCGCGGGTAAGTGTCTGTAAGAAGATTGCTTGCGCCGAAGCAAATAAAATGACAGCCGGCGAGCATCTACACAGAGATGAACTGCAGATCTGTATCGCCGATCCAGTTGCGGTGACCGGTCTCAGCAGGCGGATTCCGGTCAACCAAAAGCCCCCGCATAAGCCGGTTCAGCCTCATGCCCTGCCCAGTCGCCTTTCCCAGCCTTTATGAATCAATTCCAACCCCAGCGGAGACGAACATCAGCCAACCACTTCTGCCAGAGCCGAAATAGGCAGTGGAAGAGAGAGTCGCGAAGTCATATATTTTACAGTGATTGTGGCCGGTGGGAAAACGTCGCCCCCCTTGGTTGCATGCATGAGCAAAGTTGCGGCGAGGATGTATCTGCTTTCTGGATGGTGCGATGAGCATAGAGCTTTTCTTTAATCCTAAGTCCGTTGCAGTAGTTGGAGCTGCCCGTCAAGAAGGGAAAGTCGGCCATGAAATTCTGGTTAGCCTGATAAGAGACGGATTCGAAGGCAACGTTTTTCCAGTCAACCCCAAGGCCGAAGAAATCGAAGGCCTGCGGTGCTATCCCGATCTAGTGTCAATTGGTGAAGTGCCCGACCTAGTGATAATAGTCGTCCCCCCCAAGGTGGTCCCGGCCGTGATGCGGGAATGCGCCCAATTGGGCGTCAAGGCCGTGATAATAATCACCGCAGGGTTCAAGGAAGTTGGAAAGGAAGGAAGGGAACTCGAGCAGGAAGTCGCCCGTATTGCCAAGCAGGCCGGGACCCGAATCGTCGGACCGAACTGCCTCGGTCTGATGGTCCCGAGCAATCGCCTGAACGCCAGCTTCGGTGGAAAGCTTCCAGCAGTCGGTGGAGTCGGATACGTCTCACAGTCCGGCGCGCTTATGACGGCAATTCTCGATATGGCCAAGGCCAAAAGGATAGGCTTCAGCAAACTGGTAAGCATTGGTAACAAGGCCGATGTCGATGAAGTTGACATAATTGCCGCCATGGGCCACGACGAACAGACCCGTGTGGTCGCCGGGTACGTTGAAACAATCGCCGACGGCGACCGCTTTGTGCGCCAGGCAGAGCGAATCTCCCTCACCAAGCCGGTGCTGCTTATCAAGTCCGGCGGCACCGATGCCGGAGCCAAGGCCGCCTCCTCGCACACCGGAAGCCTTGCCGGAAGCGAAACCGCATACGAGGTGATCTTCGATCGAGCGGGGATTATCCGTTGCGATTCTGTAAAGACTCAGTTCGATTACGCCCAGGCCTTTGTTGACCAGCCATTACCCGCCGGACCACGCGTGGCCGTCATCACGAACGCCGGTGGACCGGGGATCATGGCCGCCGATGCAATAGAGCGGAAGGGATTGACCTTCGCCAAGCTGTCCGACGAAACGGTCCGCAAGCTCTCGGAAGCCCTTCCTGCAGCCGCCAATATACACAACCCTATCGATGTGCTCGGAGATGCGCTATCGGACCGCTACGAGTTGGCTCTGGCCGCGGCGCTTGCCGATCCCAATGTCGATTCCGTTCTGGTGGTTCTGACCCCCCAGGCGGTTACCGATTGCGTCGGCACAGCCAAGGCAACCCTCCAAGCCTGCAAAGACGGCCATGGCAAGCCAATCCTGGCATGCTTCCTTGGGGGGGACATCATTTCCGAGGCAGTAAGCCTTCTGAGAAGCGGAGGCGTTCCGCAATACGATTCTCCCGAGGGCGCCGTCACCACGCTGAAAGTGATGAACGACTACGTGAAGTGGCGGTCGCGCCCCAAACGCGTGGTGAAGCTCTTCCCCGTCAATCGCCGCAAAGTCGAGCAGATAATCGGCCGTTACCTGCGACGCGGCGCAAGAGAAATATCGGAGATGGAATCCAAGGATATACTCGAAGCCTACGGTTTCGTAACTCCTAAGGGAATGATCGCAACATCCGCGGAACAGGCGTCGGGAATCGCCGAACAGCTTGGATACCCGGTGGTGATGAAAATCTGGTCTCCCGACATCATCCATAAATCCGACGTGGGAGGAGTCAAAGTCGGACTCAACAGCCCGCAGCAGGTCATGGATGCGTTCGACCTTATGATGTATCGGATACCCAAGAAGGCGCCCGATGCGGAGATCCTCGGTGTTCTTGTCCAGCAGATGTGCACGGGTGGAATGGAAGTGATCCTCGGAATGAACCGGGATCCGAACTTCGGACCACTTCTGATGTTCGGCATGGGCGGTATCACCGTCGAGGTGCTCAAGGACGTCGCGTTCTACTTGGCGCCGATAACGGCCGTGGAAGCTCGAGATATGCTTGTGCGGACAAAGACATATCAACTCCTTCAGGGCGTTCGCGGGCAGGAGGGAGTGGACATCGATGCCATCGCCGAAGGCATCCAAAGACTTAGTCAATTGGTTACGGCATTTCCTGAGATCCAGGAGATGGACGTGAATCCCTTCATGGTGGGTCCGGAAGGAACAACGCCGATCGCAGTGGACGCGAGGATAAGCGTCGAGAAGACCTGACGAGGAGTAAAATGCAGGATTTTGACTGGAAGCAAGCATACTCAGACCGCGTAGCAACGGCCTCGGAAGCGCTCAAGGCCATCAAACCCGGAAGCAGCATCTTCATCGGAACAGGCTGCGGGCAGCCGCAATATCTGGTGGATTCCCTGGTTACTCACGCCCGAGATATCTACGACGCGCGAATCATCCACCTGTTGACAATGGGGTCCGCTCCCTACGTGGATGAGAAATTCCGGGGACGATTCAAGACCAACAGTTTCTTCGTCGCCGACAACGTCCGTCATGCCCTGGACGAAGGCGTAGGAGACTACACACCGATATTCTTGTCCGACATTCCGCGCGAGTTCGAGACCGGGCGGATACCCGTCGATGTTGCGCTGGTTTCGGTTTCCCAACCCGACAGGAGCGGCCTGTGCAGCTTCGGTGTCTCCGTGGACATCGTCAAGTCCGCCGTCGCCAATGCCAAGTACGTAATCGCCCAGGTCAACTCGCACATGCCGCGTACTATGGGGGACTCATTCGTTCACGTTAACAACATAGACATGCTGGTGGCCCAGGACGAACCCATCATCACCGTCCCGGCAATTGAGCTGGATGAGACGCTTCACCGGATCGGTCAGAACATCGCCCGCCTCGTGGATGACGGAAGCACGATTGAATGCGGTATCGGGCGGATTCCCCAGGCGATGGCCGAGTACCTGCGCGACAAGAAGGAACTCGGCGTCCACACTGAGATGTTCGGAGACTGGATCATCGACCTTATCGAGTGCGGCGCGATCACCTGCTCCAAGAAGACCATCAACCGAGGCAAGGTTGTCGCGAGCTTCTGCATGGGCTCGAAGCGGCTTTATGACTACGTCAACGAGAATCCGTTTTTCGATTTCAGACCCACCGAGTACGTCAATGACCCCTTCCTGATCAGTCAGCACGAGAAGATGGTGGGCATCAACGTCGCCCTGGAGATCGACCTGACCGGTCAGGTCTGCTCAGACTCCCTGGGCTACCAGTTCTACAGCGGAATCGGAGGGCAGGTGGACTTCATCCGCGGGGCCGCCCGAAGCCGCGGAGGCAAAGCCATAATCGCCATGCCCTCAACCGCACAGAACGGAGAGGTCTCGCGAATCGTCAGCCACCTCACCGAGGGCGCAGGAGTTGTCACCACCCGAGGCGACGTCCATTACGTGGTTACCGAATACGGCATCGCATACCTGCACGGAAAGAGCATCCGCGAACGAGTGCTTTCGCTGGTCAACATCGCACACCCGAAGTTCCGCAACAAGCTGATCGAGGATGCCAAAACGCAGCGTTATCTGCCTGCCGACCAGATCGAACTGGCTTGGGAAAAGGTTCGTTACCCGGAGGAACTCGAACGGTACGACACTCTGAAAGACGGCACGCAGATATTCTTCCGTCCGGTCAAGCCAATGGACGAGCCTTCCCTGTCCGAGATGCTCTACTCCCTGTCCAACCAATCGGTGAGGACACGGTTCTTCACGCATACCATGACCTTCCCACACAAGTCGGTCCAGAAGCTCACCAACATCGACTACATCAATGACCTGGCGATAGTCGCGGTCGTGCCCGGGCCCGCTGGCGAGCAACTCGTCGCCATTGCCCAGTACTTTTCAGACCCGAAGTCGCATAAGGCGGAGATTGCCTTCCTGGTCCAAGACCAGTGGCAAGAGAAGGGAATGGGCACTCTGCTGATGGACTACCTTGCGCGCATCGCGAGGCAGAAGGGCATACGGGGCTTTTACGCCCGGGTGCTCCCGGCAAATAAGCTCATGCTCACCGTGTTCCACAATTCCGGATTCCCGGTCAGCACTGAATACGATGGAGAGATGTACAGCGTCGAGGTGGACCTCGCCAGCCAAGCGGAGTAGCCCCGCTGCCGGGGAAATCCGGGGTCGCCTAGACGCTGGCCACTTGCTTAGTACTTGCCGTATGTCCTCGCCGTTTCCACCATCGCGCGGAGGTTCTCGTCGGGAGTGTCCCTGCCGCACTGGTCCCCCGTGGATAGGATGAATCCTCCGCCCCGGCCGGCATCATCTATCGCTTTCTTACTGGCGGAGACAACATCTTCCACTGACCCGCGAAGCATCACATCGGTCGTGTGTAGGTTGCCTTTCAGCACGATCTTGTCCCCATAGAGCCGCTTCATCTCAGCCAGGTCACAGTCTCCCATCGGGGGGATCTCCAGTGGATCGATCACTGTAAGGTCGGTTTCCTCGGCGAATATCTTGACCAGTTGGCTCTCAGGTCCGCACGAATGCACATGGGTGGGCATCCCCGCTGCGGTGGCAAGTTCTATGGCCCGCTTGACCGCGGGAAGCGCCAACTGGCGGAATATCTCGACGGTCTGTAGCACAAGAGTTCCCGAGCCTCCGACACAGATGAAGTCGGGCTTGACGTCCATTGACATCACCTGTTCGAACCGTTTCTCGGCCGCGACGACCCTCTCGGCGGCCCATTGCTCGTGCTTGTCGGGATTGTCAACGTATCTGAACAACTCCTCCTCTGTGGAGATGACGCAGGACCCGGTTACGGGTACGCCTATGAGGCCCTGGTCGCCAAGGAGGTTCTTTATGCGTTTGAACCCATCTGGTCCGGTATCAACGTCGCGGCGGGGCTCGACCGGCTCGAATCTCTCCGGTGTGGGCGGCAGGCCAAGCTTGGCCAGATCCATCCCGTAGCTCCGAGGATTGGACGGATAGTACACGCTGGCGGTCCTGCTCCATATCCGCTTGCCGGCGTCAACGTACGATTTCTGCGTGACGATCCGCTCGTCGTTCCGGGAGACAATGAACTCCTGCCATTCGGGCTCGCACGGGTCCGGGAAGCTCAAGGGGAAATACCCGTCCATCAGCACGTCTATATCGAAGTGCTTCGCGCAGTCTATATATGCTTCCCAAACGGGCGGGTCCTTATACAGGTAGAGATCCCAGAACTCCTTCCCGGTAAGCCTTGCGGGAATCATGTTGGAAAAGTCCGGGCTTACGGGCACACAATCGGGGACTTGCCCGGATAGCACGGCAAGGATTCGTTCTCGGCCTGTCATTTCAGCACCAGTATAGCGGCAGGAACTCTCACAAAAGAAAAGCCGCCGACGATACTCGCGCCGACGGCCATCATTCATGGTAAATTTCTCAGATCAGTTGCTCGTCTTAAGGATAAGCGATTTGACCTTCTCGCTCGGAAGATCCATCGCGCCCAATGCTTGGGCGGCCGCGCTGAGCAACTCACTCGACCCGTCGCCGACGACCACCTGTATAACCGCCTCAGCCAGTTCATCGGTTAACTGGTTGCCAAATCTTCTCAGCGAGGCAGAGAGGTTGTTGAAGGCCTCAATCCGCAGACCCTCGTCGTTGGAATCATCAACAGCCGCAGTCGCTATGGCCCTTTGAGCATCCGCCAGTTCCATCACCGCCAGGGCGGCCAAAGAAGCAAGCCTGACTTCTTCCCTCTGGTCATTTACGGCATTGATAAGAGCAGGCGCAGCCCTGGTAATGTCATAGACCTTGTTCGACGTAGCCCCGAGATACTCCACGGCATTGGCGGCCTGAACCGACCAGTCAGCGGCCTGCTGATCCGTCATCTTCTCCCCAGAGGCGAGCCCGCTTGCTTTTGCAAGTCCGGTCGCTATCGCCTGGCTATCAGCCGAAGTCTCGATCTGCACGATTCTCAGATCCTTGGCAGCCAAGGCTTTGACCGCTTCGGTTGTGCCAACCATAACCACCGGCAGCGTCGCAAGCAGCGAGTCTTGGCGCAGAGTGTTTATTACTTCAACAGGACTCGGTCTGGTCGCCAAGACGACAACATCCACGCCGGCTGACCTGTGGGCCTCCGCAATCGCGGCGGAAGGATCAGGCTTGTCGATTACTTCGTAACCTGCGGCGCGAATCGAGTCTTTGACTCTATTGGCAAGCTCCTGGTCGGCGATCGCCATCAATGCTGTCTTCTGTCCGGTCTGGCGGATCGCCTGGACCAACTGAGGCACAACTGACTGGTATCCGTTAAACCGCTTGTCGGGAAGCGCGTTTGCCAAGGATATGGCCGCCAGGAACCTGACATGCCTATCCGCGTAGCCGAGCGCTTCGACGAGAGGCTGTGCGCCTCCGGAAATGGGGGTGACAAGATTCTTGGCGCCCGAGGTCTGCGCCAAGGCAGCAATTGCGCCTTTGGCCACCGCGGAGTTGCCGTCCCTGAGCCCCCTGGCCAAAACATGTTGGAGATACTTGGCGCTGCTGGCCAACGCAAAATAGGTAGGATCGGGGGTTTGCTCTCCGTAGGTGGGGTCGTCGGCGCCCTCCGGCAGATCCGCCTTGCGCTTGAGGTTGGCGGCAACCCACAAAGACACGGCCGGGTAGAAATTCGCGTCGTGGGCCAGCGCAAGTCTGCACATTCTCATGGCGTAGACATCGCAGAATACCTCCCGCGGAACGACTCGGTAGGTCAGACCTCGCTCTTCCAGCCAATACCACACGTTGGCAGTGGAGTAGCGCAAGTCAGGAGCGACGGAGGGCTTCTGGTAGTAATAATTGACGGCCTGTTCGTAGTAGAGCGCAGCGGTGGTCTTTGCCATGGCCGACTCGCCTCCGCAAGCCAGAAGGGCATTTTCCGCCGCCCTCTTGGTGCGAGCAAGCAACCCCGGTCTCTGGGACAGCTCTTTCAGTCTTGCCGATGCATGCGGGTACTCAATCCTCGCCAGCGCGCTGGCCATCACCTCAAGCAGTGCCGAATCCTTGGCCTGTAGCGCCACGGAAAGGGGCCGGACCGCGTCCTTGCCAAGACGTGGAAGCACTTCCGTGATCCGCTCCCTGAGAGTAACCGGAGTGCCCGGATCACGGAGCTTCTGTATCAACTGCGGAAGGGCGTATTCGCCGCTCTCGGATAGACGCCTGGCGCCCATCTCATATCCGCGTACCGTTCCTGAAAGAAGGGCGATTGAGTTGGCTATCTGCTCCGGGTCCTGTCGCAGTGCCTCGTGACCGCGCTCAATCATCTGCCTCAATTGGCCGATGATCACAGCCATCCCATCAAGCCTGCTTCCGCGGGAAAGCGCCGCCGATGTTCCGCGTGTCTGCACCGAAAGCAGGTATATTTCCTGCGGCTCGGTTCCCGAATCGAGAATCGCCTGGCCAAAACTTTGCGCCAGATCGCTGCGGGCAATCCGGATATAGTGCAGGAAATCTTCCCAAAGCTGGGCGATCTCTTTGCCTTGTGGAGAAGGCGCTTCCTGAGCCGGGACCAATCCGCAGACCAGCGCGACAGTCACGGCGACTGCCAATGCCATGGGGGGTACTTTGTAGGCTGTCATGCTATCTCCTGAGGGCGCATCGGGTCGGCGCCGCCATCGCCCCGGCCTCTGCGCAAGGCTATCAAAACACGCAGGAAAGGGTCCGCACTGCGAACCCATCCTGGCCAGTGATTATAGATTCCGCCCCCCCGCTGTCAATACAATACGCCCCGACTGGCGAGGCCGCCATGGGTGTCAACTGATCTGTCCGCTTCTACCGGAACGTTACTGCGGGGACAGAGCACATGGATTCCGTCGTGATGGTGTCCAATGGCAGCAACGAGACGCAACTTAGAGAAATTGTCAGCTTCCGCTGTTAAGGTTCAGGCGAGGCCCCTTCTTTCGGATAATCTTAGCATCCCCGCCCTCGCTGACGGAAGTATCTGCCCCAGTAGCGATGACATCGGCTCTTATATGACCGGAGAACCTGTTTCCGCGTATCACATTACCGTCGGCTATTCGGTCCACCACGCGTTTTCCGCCGGTCCAGACCTCGGCCCGGATCGGGTCTCCGTTGCGCTCCTCGATCCCCACCAGTTGAGTTGGCTCTGTGAGCGTGCTCGCGATTGTGTTGTCCTCTATCAGGTACCCTCCTGCGGGCTCGCCGGTAGGGTATATGGATATACCCGCCCACTTGCCGGGCTGGGACCGTGAATTGTCTCGGATGACGTTTCCGCGGATGACCGTTCCCGAATCTGTACCCCCGCCGTTGATCTGGATTCCGCTCTTGCCGTTGCCTTCTATGACGTTTCCGGAGACAGTGGCACGCCTGTCGCCCGGATCGCCCAGGCCCCCTATTCCGTGGCCGCGGTTATCTTTCAGCAGCGAGTCGCGAACATTGATGTTCGTGCAGTTCCAACAGTAATAGAACCCGTCCAGTTCGTTTCCTACGGCCTTCAGGTTCGTCCATTCGCCACCGTCGAAACCGCTGCCCGGATGGAATCCCCTGCCCCGGCAACCGATCACGGAACACTCGTCAACCAGGCAGTTGACCCCCTTCTGGATACTGATTCCGTCCGAGTGCCACCTGCGTATCTCGACGTTCCGTACCGTAATCTCGTCGCACCTCACTGTGTGTATCGCTGAAAACACAAAGTCCAGACATACCCAGCGAGGCATCTGCGGTGACCTCCACCCTTCGATCACCAGATCCTCCACGGCAATATTGTTCTCACCATCGGCCGTGATCATCGCAAAACCGTGCTGGACAAGGCTATCTTCGGCATCGATAGTCAACGGCCGCTCAAGCTCCAGTTTGTTGCCGTCGATTCCTGTTATGACGTTGAAATGATGACCCCAGCTGTCTCCCTTTCCGGAAACCTGCACTGCATGGCCAACCTCGAAGATCTCCGGGTGGGCAACGGTAATTGCCTTTTCTCCCTTGACTGCCGGGCAGGTCAGATAGGTATGCAGGCCCCACGAAACCCATGGTTTGTCCTCGGCATGGATCTCATGTTCGTTGGGCTTGGCCAGAACGATCATCGATCCGTTGATTTGCTTAACCTTGTACTGACCGACGCGTCCTCCGTGGTAGGCGGAATCGTCTCCGGGCCAGAGGAAGATGACCATCCCCGGCGCAAGCCCATCAAGATCGCCGTAAACAATTGCCTCGTTACTGCCGACAGGAACATCTCCAGATAGGTCACGCCTGGTTTCTTGCCCTGCGATGGTCAATACCGTCTCAGGTCCTCTGCCCCTCAAAGTCACTCCGGTCCTCAAGAACAGGTATCTGTCCAGCTCGAACCGCCCTGCAGGCAGCTGCACCACTGCACCACCGGCCTCAGCCGCTGCGTTGATGGCTGCCTGGAAACCGCAGTCAGGAAGCGCAGTGTCCATGTAGCGTGTCGCGTCGATCATCTTCCTACCGGCCTCCTTCGCCTGTCCAGTTGCGGGTCCGCAGGGGCAACACCCTGCCACCGTCGTGACTATTATTGCGCAGGCAAGCAGTTTCATCAGGCTTGCTTCCAGACGTCTTCGGGGGCGGGGTACTTCGGTCGCTTCCCGTTGAGAACGGCCATTATGTCCCGGACAACGTCCGACATGCGTTCCATCGCTTCCGGCACGCGGGCCGCGGTGTGCGGGGTTAGAATCACGTTCTCGCCCAGTCCGAACATCGGGTAGTCCTCACCGGGAGGCTCGGGGTCGTGGCAGTCGATTGCCGCCGCTGAAACCCCGCCTGTTCGAATCGCTTCCGCCAGATCGTGGTAGTTCACGCACTGTCCACGCGCGGCGTTGATGAACTGCGCGCCTTTGCGGAACTGCGATATGGACTTGGCATTGATGAACTTGGAGGTCAGATCCGTCAGAGGCACGTGGATTGTAATTACGTCGCTACGGCTGTAGAGAGCAGGCTTATCGACCGCCTCGGCAGGATAATCGACTTCGATATCGAGTATGTCGTTGTACAGCACCTCCATGCCCAGCGCCGCAGCCGCCCTTCCGACGCGGCTTCCAATCCTTCCGCAACCAACGATCCCCAGCCTCATCGAAGAAAGGAAGCGACCGTAGGCCTGCTTGCGGATCGCGTGGAAGTCATCGGCAGGAACGTATCCCGAAATAGGCCAGAACCGCCGGTTCAGCTCGATTATCATTCTGATAGTGTAGTCCACCACGGCCAGCGTGTTGGCATCCGGCGTGTGCACCACTTCAACACCTTGGGCCCGGCAGGCGGGTATGTCCACGTTCTCCAGGGCAACTCCGGCCCTTCCCACTACCTTAAGCCTTTCGGCCTTTGACAAGAGCTTCTCGTCAACCTGGGTGTAGGTCCTTACACATAGTCCGTCGGCCTGCGAGATGACATCTGACACTTGCTCGGGGGTGGTGCGGACCACCTTCGCGTTCTCGCAAAGGTACTCAAGAGCCTTGTCGCTTAGCGTCTCACTGACGACGACGGTGGGCTTTACGGATGCGGACATGGCACAACTCCTGGTAAAGGGGCAAATCTCCGCCGGCATGGCGACTGGGAGGAAGACGCAGCCGGACTTTCAGTCCGGCATGTTACGAAAGCGCCGCATCGGATTCAATCCGCCGGCCAGTTTCGACCAGACCCCCTCCGTGGCGAGGCGGCGGAAGAGCCTTCGTATCTGTTGGCTGCTCGGGCTGATGGCCATCGCTCTGATGGCATACCGACGCGCCCGAGATATCTGTCCCTTCTGGAAGTGTGCCAGTGCCAAGTTATACAGCGCCACAGAATAGTCGGGCTTCAACTTAAGCGCCCTGCGGCAATGGCGGATCCCCTCGTCCAAGCGGTCCAGCATGAAGAAACTCACCGCCAGGTTGTGCCTGGCCTGGGGATCTCTGGGCCTGAGACGAACCAACTTGCGCAGAACGGAGTTGGCCTTGGTCGTCTGTCGGGCCTCAATCAGAAGCAGACCGACATCCTGCAGTGTAGCCGGATCGTCCCCGCAGTGATCCAGTTCGCAAAGGAGGCTCTCGACCGCCTTGGCGTTGCGCCCCTGCCTGAGCAATGCTCTGCCGAGTTGCAGGCGCGCCGTCGGGTAGTGCGGATCGGCCTTGATAACCTCAAGAAACTCCGCCTCTGCGTTGGAAAAGCGACGCTGCTTCAGCGCGATCTCGCCCAGGCCGAACCGCGCCCCCAAATGGTCGGGCGCCAACTTCAGAACGCGTTCGAAGCACGCCCGGCCGTCCTCGTACTGGCCCAACTCAACCAGCAGTTCGCCCAGATCGCTGCACGTGTCCACATCGTCCGGGTCAAGGTCCATCTCCGCCTGGTAATGGCGGCGGGCCTCCGTCAGCTTGCCCTGAGCCCACAAAGCTTCCGCTATGCAGGCGTTGGCCTGGGGGTACTTTTCGTCGAGTTGCAGGGCCTGCTTCCAGCAGTCAATTGCCCGATCGTACATTCCCCTGGCGTAGAAGCTTCCTCCTATGTTGTAGAGGCAGATCGGGCACTGCTCCTTGAAGAGCCTGGCCAGGTAGAACATCTCCTCGGCCTTCTGGTGCTCGCCCATCTCGCAGTAGGTTACGATTCGGTTGCAGTAAGAAGGCTCGTAGGTTGGGTCAAGCTTCTCGATCTGCTCGAGATGTCGCAAAGCCTCCGCGTATCTGCCTAGACGAGTCAGGTTGATTCCCATGCAGCAGAGCGTTTCAAGATCGTATGGCTCCAACTCCAGGGCCTGACCATAGGCCTTGCAGGCGTGGTGGTAGTCTTCCATTGCCTCCATAGTCAGGCCGAGGTTGAAGTACCATGAGGCATTCTGTGAATTGACCTCTATGGCTGCCTGGAGTTCGGCGGCCGCTTCGGCAAGTCTGCCCTGCCCGTACAATTCGTGGGCACGCTCGACCCGCCTCTCTGCGTCAATCCATCCAGACATAAATGTGAATCCAGTTCTGCCGGTTCGGCAGACGAGCGATCAGTCCTGTACAGTCTTCTTTACCAAGGAGCAACGACTACTCCACCCGCAATCCTATTCTAAAAAGAACCACCCGATTCCGACAACCCCAATTCGCTACCTTCAAGAGCCAAAAAGTCATATCGCTTCCCGCTGCCGGTCCGCCGGGCATCGTGCAGGCGCGTTGCCGTTGGCTTGGGCCTGCATTGGGACTATCATGCAGCAATGGCCTACAGCCGCCCATATCTCTCTCTGCAGGACCCGGACCTTCTCCAACAGTGCGACGTGCACATATACAAGGCGTCCGGACCCGGCGGTCAGCATCGCAATAAGGTATCCTCCGCAGTTCGCCTGCATCACCGCCCAACCGGCATCTCTTCCCACGGTGACGATTCCCGCTCTCAACACGATAACAAACGCCTTGCTCTTAGGCGATTGAGAATGAATATATCCTGTCGCCACCGCGTGGAGATTGACGTGGCCAATCGGCCGGTTCTTCCTCAAGTCGTTCGCGAGTGCACGTTCACTCCTCGCGGCCCGCAACCACGCCCCGCCCTGCGAATTGCAGTGGGCAAACGGGACCACAGGTTCTGGCATGTCGCGGCGGTTCTGTTGGACCTTCTGGAAAGCGCCGGCGGGAGCCTGTCTCAAACCGCCGATCTCGTTGGAATCACCTCCGGGAACCTGACGCGCCTGTTCAAGTCGCATCGACACCTCTTCACGGCAGCACAGGAGATCCGCAAGGCCCACGACCTCCGCCCAATACACTAGCCCCGACTGAAAGCAGGACCCATCCATAGGGCAATCCTGCCTTGACCCAAGGGTGAGAAAACCTCTACAATAGATCGCTGCGGAAGGAAGGGATATTGGCCATTCCGCAAGGCAGAACTTGGAGTTGCAGTCTTCATTGATAGGTCATACCGCAAGCCAGGGCCAGTATCCGAACCGCCCTGCCCGCCGAGTCCGCCTGCCATGATACGTGCGGAAGAACACTGGCGTTCCGGGTGCGTTCACTCCGACAGGAAATACATGGGCGCCGACGTCTGACAAGAGGAACAGATGGCCAGGAAGCAGAGAAAACAGCTTGGGCAAACGCTTGTTGACTGGGGTGTAGTGACACCGGCCTCCATAGAGGAGGCACTCGCACACGCCAAGCAAGAACACATCAAGATCGGAGAGGCGCTTGTCGCGCTCGGGCTGGCAGATGAGGAAGACGTTACCAAGGCCCTCGCCAACCAATACGACATGGAGTACATTGATCTTGAGCAGAACGCGGCCGCACCGGCAGAGATGAGCCTCATACCTGAGGACCTCATACGCAAGCACCTCGTCCTTCCTCTCGGAAAGGAAGACGGAAGACTCAAGGTCGTCATCACAGACCCGCTCGATCTGGAAACCCTCGACATGTTGCAGTTCCGCCTCAACTGCGACATCGACACCTGCCTTGCATCCCGAGCCAAGGTCCGCCGTTACATTGACGAGTACCTGCGCGGAGGAGTGAGCATCGACGAGGCCGTTCAGGAACTCGAACGCCACGTCAGTATTGACGAAGAGTCCAGGGCCGCACTGGAGGCCGCTGCCGAGGAGGCCGACGAGCAGTCCGCCCCGATTATCAAGCTCGTCACAATGCTCATCACCGAGGCCGTCAACATGAGGGCAAGCGACATCCATATAGAACCCATGACCAACCGCGTGCGAGTACGCTACAGAATCGACGGCGTGTGCATCGAACGCGAGCCCATTCCCAAACACATGCAAGGTTCCGTGCTCAACAGGTTCAAGCTGATGGCCGGGATCGACCTTGCCGAACGCCGCGTCCCCCAGGACGGAAGAATCAAGATGCAGATAGGCACCGGAAACATCGACTTCCGCGTGTCCGCTCTGCCCGCCTACCACGGCGAGAGCATCGTCCTGCGTATTCTCCGCCCCGAAAGCGCCCAAGTCGGCATTACCGCACTGGGTTTCGAAGCGGACAACTACGAGAGGTTCCAACGGATCATCCGCAGACCCAACGGCATCTTCCTGGTCACCGGGCCTACCGGTTCAGGAAAGACCACCACCCTGTATTCGGCGCTGACTGAGCTTAACCGTCCGGACCGGAAAATCATAACCGCTGAGGACCCGGTAGAATACAACTTCACCGGCATGAACCAGGTGCAGGTCAACGAGGGCATAGGCCTTACCTTCGCAAACATCCTTCGATCAATGCTGCGCCAAGCGCCTGACACCATCCTCGTCGGCGAAATTCGCGATATTGAGGTCGCGGAGGTTGCAATTCAGGCCGCATTGACTGGACACTTGGTTTTCAGTACACTGCATACGAACGACGCGCCCTCCGCCATCACCCGCCTGATCGACCTCGGTGTCAAGCCCTTCCTTGTTGCCAGTAGTGTCCAGGCGATCATGGCCCAGCGACTCGTTCGCACCATATGCCGCGAATGCAGGCAAGAGGACCCCAACGTGGACGAACGCGTCCTGGCTCTGCTCGGCTATAGCCAGGAAGAGATACAGAACACAACCTTTTACAAGGGCGCTGGTTGTAACGCCTGCAACGGCACCGGATATCGCGGACGCCAGGGCATCTTCGAGATGATGGAAATGGACTCGGCCATAAGAGAGTTGGCCTTCAACAGGGCGCCTATCTCAGAGATACGTGACGCAGCCAGAGCAGGGGGGATGAGGAACCTCCTGGACGACGGGAAGATCAAGATACAGAACGGCATCACCACGCCCGAGGAGTTGGTGCGAATCACGCAGACCGAGGAGTTGCTTGCGGAGTAGCTCAGCAGCTCGAACGCGCGATAAGTTCTGTATTTGCAGCAATGTAAGGACTCGTTCCCTCAGGTTGGCCCAGATTGGCCGCTGGCCAGGCCTGCCTGAGCAACGGATAATTAGGTGAGAGGAAACAGCCTATGGCGACTATTCACATTGACAGACTCCTTGAGACCTGCATAAAGCGCGGCGCCAGCGACTTGCACCTGCACGTCGGTAGGGCGCCGACTTTGCGTCTGCGTGGCAGGCTCAGGCCCCTCGAGACCAAGGTGCTTGAACCACCTGATACGGTGGCGCTTATGAAGTCCATTACTCCCGAGCGAAGTCAGCAGGAACTTCAGGAACAGGGCGGAACGGACTTCGGTTTCGAGTTCGGTGACGCCGGGCGTTTCCGAACGGCTGTTTTTCAGCAGAAAGGCAACATCTCCATCACCTTGCGCCTTATCCCGAACAAGCTTCTGACATTTGAGGAAATCGGCCTGCCCAAGCACGTCCAGGCGCTGTGCCGCAGGCCGAGGGGCATGTTCCTGGTTACCGGACCTACCGGATGCGGGAAGACAACCACCCTCGCGACGATGGTCAACTACATCAACGAGCAGTTCGAGAAGCACATCATCACCGTCGAGGACCCGATTGAGTATTACCATCCCCATAAGAAGTCGATGGTCAACCAGAGGGAGGTCGGCGTGGACGTGCCAAGCTTCTCGGAAGCTCTCAGGCGCGCTCTGCGCCAAGACCCCGACGTGATCCTCGTCGGGGAGCTTCGCGACCTCGAGACCATCGAGTCGGCCCTTCGTGCTGCCGAAACCGGCCACCTTGTCTTCGGAACGCTCCATACAACCAGCGCCCACGGAACGGTCACCAGGATTGTGGACCAGTTTCCCGTCAACCAGCAGGAACAGATCCGCATTCAGCTTTCGGAGTGTCTCCTTGCCGTGCTCAGCCAGGCACTGATCCCGAGAGCAGATGTCCGAGGCATGACTGCCGCCTTTGAGTTCATGGTCGCCACCACCGCCATCTCCAACCTCATACGAGAGAACAAGACTTTCCGCATCCCCTCCTCCATCCAGACAGGAAAGAAGCTTGGCATGCAGTTGCTCGACGACCACCTCTTCCTGCTTTTCACTGAAGGTAAGATCGCCGAGATTGAAACGATAGACCGCAGCCAGAACTCCGGAGAGATGCTCGAGCGCATCGAGGGATACAAAGCCGGTCGAGTCGCGGCGCCGACGCCCGTCGCGACCGCTGCCGGTAACGACGAGGTCCTGAGGAAATCTTGAGATGGCTGCCCCGACGATGAACATAGCGGAGCTTCGAGGCCGACCTCTCGGGCGAGTGCTCGTCAAGATGGGCAAGGTCGATCGAAAACAGGTCCACGAAGCGTTGTCCGTCCAGAAAGACAAGGGCGGGCTCATCGGACAGATACTCGTTGACCTCGGGTACATTGACGAGCAGACACGCTCGCTGGCGATGGCCTTCCAAGCGGGGATGGATTTCGTCGATCTCGGCTCAATCGACATCGCCGACGATGTCATAAAGCAGATATCCGCCCAGATGGCCAACGCCTACAAGCTCGTACCCATCGACTACGACGAGGACACTCGCGAGATCACCATCGCCCTGGCCTCGCCAGATAACTTCAGAGCCACTGACGACTTGCGGACGCTAATGGGCTTTCAGGTAACCGCCAAGATAGCCGAACCCGCCGCCCTGGACACAGCCCTGGCAAAGTATTACGACGTCGAGCCGGAGTCCATCGGCGATCTCATCAACGAAATTTCCGGTGATGAGCAGCTTTCCCTTTTGGAGAACCGCGGAGAGAGCATCGACCTGGAGACCATACGCGAAGTCGCCGATTCCAACCCCGTCATGCGACTGGTGAACATGGTGCTTCTGGAGGCCATTCGCAACCGCGCTTCGGACATCCACTTCGAGCCCTTCGAGGATGAATTCCGCATGCGCTACAGGATCGACGGCGTGCTCTATGAGATGCTCCCTCCTCCGAAATCCATCGCCGTTGCCATCGCATCGCGCATCAAGGTCATGGCCGACCTCGACATCGCCGAACGCCGCATGCCGCAGGACGGGCGAATAGAGCTGGTCGTCAACAACAACCCCATCGACCTGCGTATTTCAGTCCTTCCGACTATGTTCGGTGAGAGCGTCGTCATGCGTGTTCTAGACCGAAGCAACGTCCAGTTGGACATCGACCGGCTGGGCCTGCGCGAAGACGACGCTCGAATGTATCGCCAGCTCATAGGCCGGCCTAACGGTATCGTACTGGTTACAGGACCCACGGGTTCGGGTAAGACCACCACCCTTTACGCGGCACTGAACGAACTCAACACCATCGGCGTCAAGATTCTCACCACCGAGGACCCCGTCGAATACGACATCGACGGGCTGATCCAGGTTCAGATCCGCGAAGACATCGGACTGACCTTCGCCAGGTGTCTGAGGAGCTTCCTCCGCCAGGACCCCGACATCGTCCTGGTCGGTGAGATTCGAGACCTCGAAACCGGAAACATCTCGGTTCAGGCTTCCCTCACCGGTCACTTGGTCTTGTCAACCTTGCACACCAACGACGCGCCATCTTCGATCGCTCGTATGCTGGACCTCGGAATGGAACCGTTCCTTATCACCGCAACGCTCGAGGGAGTTGTCGCCCAGAGGCTGGTGCGAACCATCTGCCCCCGCTGCAAGGAGGAGTTCCACCCCACCGAGGACATGTTAATGGAACTTGGTCTGACGCCTGATGACGTAGCCGACAGGACCTTCCACCACGGAAAGGGATGCGACTTCTGCCGGGGAACCGGATACAGCGGGCGAACCGGCATCTACGAGATAATGCTTCTCGACGATGAAATACGCCAGTTGATCATGGATCGCCGAAGCACCAACATCATTCGCGAAGCCGCGCTCAAAGCGGGAATGCGCCCCCTGAGAGAGGCGGGAATGCTGGCGATCTACGACGGAAGAACGACCATCGAGGAAGTGGTCGCCCAGACGATTTCTGAAGACACGGGCGCTGAATAGCCCCCGGTGACTTCAGCGGGAGTTGCGGACCCCGACGGGACGGCCCCGCCGGCGCCCGGATGAAGGTACGAGGAGTACATCATGGCAATCTTCGCCTATGAAGCTATGAACAGCGTCGGCCAGCCTGTCAAGGACACCATCGAGGCGGCCAACTCCGAAGAGGCCATCGCCAAGGTCAGGTCGATGGGCTACTTCCCTACAAAGATCAAGGAACGCGCTTCCAGGAAGGCAGGAACCGCCGCGCCCGCGGCAGCGGGAGGCGCCGCCGGTGGCGCCAAGAGAAGACAGGTCGGCAAGGTCTCAAGGAAGCTGCTCACGCAGTTCACCCGGCAGCTTTCCACGTTGATCGACGCGGGCCTTCCCATTCTAAGAAGCCTGAGGATTCTCGAACAGCAGCTCAAGCCCGGAATGATGCGAGTCGCCGTCAGGCTCGTAGCCGCGGACGTCGAAGGAGGCGCCACGCTCTCGGAGGCGATGGCAAGGCACCCCAAGGCGTTCGACAGGCTTTACACCAACATGGTCCGCGCGGGCGAACTCGGTGGCGTTCTGGACGTCATTCTACAGCGACTCGCGGACTTCATGGAGCAGTCCGAGGCCCTCAAACGCAAGGTCGTCGGTGCGATGATATACCCCGCCGCGGTCATCACCTTCGCCCTCCTGATCGTAACGGGCATCATGATTCTCGTGGTTCCGAGCTTCAACACGATCTTCTCCGATATGGGAACGGAGCTTCCCGGAGTGACCAGGCTTCTGCTGGACATGAGCAACTGGATCAAGGATGACTTCGGATGGGTCGTCATGCTCGCCATACCCGTGGGAATATGGGCGACCTTCAGGATACTCAGCATGTCCGCAGCCGGTAAGTTCTTCGTTGACAGGCTGAAGGTCAGCATACCCATCATGGGCACAATCGTCTCGAAGACTGCCGTCGCCCGATTCACCCGCACACTGGGAACGCTGCTTTCGGCGGGCGTTCCGATCCTTGAGGCCCTCCAGATCACCCGGGACACGTCGGGAAACGAGATATACTCTCGCGCACTGAGCAAGGTGCACGACGGCATACGCGAGGGCGAAACCTTCGCCGAACCGCTCAGGCAGTCCAAGGTGGTCGAGCCAATGGTGGTCAACATGATCGACGTTGGAGAGGAAACCGGAGAGCTGGACAAAATGCTCAACAAGGTAGCTGACAACTACGACGAGGAAGTGGACACGCTTGTCTCGTCGATGGTCAGCCTGCTTGAACCGGTCATGGTCATCTCGCTGGGCGGAATCGTAGGGTTCATCGTCATCGCCCTGTTCATGCCGATGGTGCACCTGATCGACACCGTTTCGAAATAGGCGCTCGCACGGAGCTTTGTTCCGGGCCGCGGTCGTCCGCGAACCGGACTTGACGAAAGGGAACAACATGATCCGCAACAAGACGCGACCGAGACGACGGCCTGGAGGCTTCACCCTCGTCAAACTGCCTGTAGTGAGCAGGCGGAAAGCCAAAGGCTTCACCCTCGTCGAACTGCTGACCGTCATCGCAATCATCAGCCTGCTGGTCACCATCATCCTTCCGTCACTCGGAAACGCCAGAACCCTGGCGAGGGTCACACAGACCCGGGCCGGGCTGTTCCGCGCGATTGGGACGGCGCTTGAATCGTTCCACGACGACCAGGTCCTCGGCAACGATGAGTACCCCCCTTCCACCTGGGATACCGGGGGAACTATCGGCGGGGATCCCTACGGAAGCGACAGCTACCTAGCCCCCGGCGCCGAGACTCTCCTGTGGGCTCTTACGGGCGCCGACAGGCTCGGAAGCCCTGGATTCAAGTCCAATCTGAACCCGACAGACGGGCTCTACGAGATCAGCTCCGGCCAGCCCGAGCATACGCGCGTCATCTACATCGAGCCAAGCCAGGTTGACATCGCCGAGGTTCCCGCCGACGATTCTGCCTCCCGGAACGCAACCGTGTATCTGGACTCGTTCAAGTCCCCCATCCTCTATTACAGGGCCAATACTCGGGCCGACGATGCACTGGAAATATACGACAGGGACGACAACCAGGAGCTGATCGAAGGCCGGCCAGACCAGCCCCAGGCGCTCAGCGAGGACCTCTCGAGTGAGACCTTTAATGGCGTCTCCATATCCGAAGCCTTCGAGAAGTTCACGGGCAACCCCGGCATCCCAACGAACAACGTTTACCGCCCGCATTTCCCGGACAAGTACATCCTCATCTCCGCCGGACCCGATGAGGAGTTCGGCACTAAGGATGACATCACGGACTACCAGTTAACCGGCGAGAACTACGAGTAACTGCCAGGGAGCCAAGGCTATGCCTCAAACCAACGAAACAACATGCCGGGCGCGCAAGGCCGCGGGCTTTACGCTGGTCGAGCTGATGGTCGTCATGCTGATCATCGCCCTCCTGGCGTCGATACTCGTCCCGTCGGTCAACAACGCACGTACGGCGGCGAAGACCGCCAGCTCCAAGAGCACGATCTTCGTGCTCGAACAGGCAGTCAACATGTTCAGGAGCGACGAGACGCTCGGGAAAGACTACCCGCCGTCCAGGTACGTCGTTGCCGGTCCCGATGACGACCCCTATGGCGACAACGGCTACACCGCATGGGGCGCTCAGACGCTCGTTTGGGCAACTGTCGGGGCCAGACTGGACGGTACGCGGCGATTCGAAGCGCCACTGGGAGAAACCTACGACAACAACCCCGGCGTAGGCCCGTTCGTCGATCCGAGCAAGCTCGAGATAGTCAAGCCCCGCGACCCCAAGTGCAAGGTCCCGGACCCGTGGCCGGGGATGGTCCATGACGCCGCGCCTGTGATCTTGGACGCGTTCGGAATGCCGATCCTCTACTACAAGCCGGACACGGGTACGACCGACGCCGACCCGATCCACGACAGGCTCCCGCAGATAGACAACTACGGCTTCGCCGGTAATGACAGCACGCCGCGGAATTACAGCGACATTGAGACCGAAGGGAACTTCGACGATCACTTCCTGGACACCCGGGCGGAGGAATTCGGCAGCAACGATCGCCCGTGGAACTATGACAGCTTCGTTCTGATCGGCGCGGGAGCGGACAAGACGTACGGGACCGCCGACGATACGGAAAACTTCAAGCGTCCCTGACGCAACAGGAGCAGCCGCGTGGCTGAAATGAACAACACGAACCGTCCTTCGCCTGGAAGCTTCGGGGCCCGCCTGTCTTCGACGGGCAGGCAGGCCTTCACGCTCATCGAGCTGATGGTGGTGATATTCATCATCGGAATCCTGATCGCGCTGGTGGTGGGCGTGGGCAAGTACGTCTATGACGAAGCCGCCCGAAAAGAAACCGAGTCCACCATGGCGATCGTCATGGAGGCGATCGAGGCCTTCAAGTCCGTCGCGGGCGAACCGCCGGCGGATACCGGTGTCGCCTCCGAGCCGGACTACTCCGACGAGGCGCTGCTACTTCAGCTCCTCGAACAACCCACCGATGGCGGCGTGCAACTGAGGGAACACCAGGGCGCAAAGATCAAGCAAACCTGCCAGGCGATCATGCTCAAGCTTCCCAGCGACGCGTTCGACGGCACGTCGATCAAGGACGCGTACGGAAACGACCTGAGATACGAAGCCGACGGCGGATTCGGCAACACGCCCGTGTTGATCTCCGCAGGGAATCCCGACGGCGTGTTCGGAAACGAAGACGACATCCGCTCCGACAGGTAACTTTCGAGGCAATCGGAAATGGCCGAGACGGGCGACAACTTGATGCGACGCGGCGGTCCCCGGGCGAGAAGGCGTGAAGCAGCCTTCACGCTGGTCGAACTGCTGGTGGTGGTCGGGATCATACTTCTGATCGTCGGCACTGCAGTCCCGAGTGTGGTCAACCTGTTCGGCGCGGGCGCCGACAGCCAGGCCTACAACGTCTTCGCCGCCCAGCTTACCGGCGCGCGGGCGCTGGCGATCCAGCGGGCAACCTACACCGCCGTCCATTGCCAGCTCGCCGACGTGGAAGGAATGCAGGACCGCTGCTACCTGGCGATCTTGTGGGACAACCCCGACCCGACATCCCCCGAGCGGGAATTCTCGCTCGCCCCGGACTACCTTCCTCGGGAGCTTCCCGGTGGAATGGCGCTGGGGCAGATCCGCAGCCCGTACGTTTCCGGCTCGA
>Ga0272444_10000978_pt1 | contig 28767 bp, 28 predicted proteins | sample SSMForm13_FD_201033 | JGI IMG/M metagenome (GOLD analysis project Ga0272444, IMG submission 201033) | Marine sediment archaeal communities from Little Sippewissett salt marsh, Falmouth, MA, United States - SSM-Form-13 | ecosystem: Environmental > Aquatic > Marine > Wetlands > Sediment ...
GCTCATACAGGTCCGCATAGCGGGGCTGCGGCTCCTCGCCCAGCAGCGGCAGTGGCTGCTGGGGACTGCCGGCAAAGGTGCGGAACGGGTCCGGCTGGTTGGCCCAGTCCAGGCCGCCGGGTCCGGCGGCATAGCGGTCAAAACGGTGCTTGGTGCGCTGGTGGTAGGCCAGGACGGTTTCGAGTGCTGGGGTCACGTGATTAGGGCCGTTTATAGGTGCAGGGCGTTGTCGGCAACAGCAGCGCCGTGATGGGACCCCGGAGGGTGGAGTCATGGTAGCCGCGTGTGCGGTCTGTCGTCCTGGGTGCGAGTGGTTTGTTGTCGGCGCCTGACGATGTGGCTGGTGACGTCGAAGACCCGTGATTCATGTCGTCTCTCGGGACAGGCTGCCGGCGCCTGTCACAGGGGGATAGTGGATGGCTTGGCGCCTTGCTCATGCTCCGAGATTTGGGTGCAGCCTGCGCCGACAGCGCCACCGTCTGGCTCAGATTGGTGTACTGTACCCGAATAACTATGCGTGTCCGCCAGGCGAGGTCTCACGGCCGGCGCGCTAGGCGCAATCCGCCTGATAAGTACATTGATTCGATCGGCTGCTCACACAAGCGAGTTGGCTATCCGGAGGGGGCGTTGGAGACGATCCAGCACAAACTGCAGCAATTCGATCCGGGCATGGTGTGGCTGGACAGCGCCAACCGCATCACTGCAATGAATGGCGTCGCCATAGAGACCCTGGGGGTGCGGCCGGGGGAACTCATCGGCCAGGAGGTGCTGCAACTGCACCCCGAAGGCAGCCGTGACAAGGTGCAATGGCTGCTCGAGCATTCTTCCTGTCCGGCCAAGTCGCCGCCGCCCATGACCATGATGATCAACATCCCGGAGCGGGTGCTGCTGATCAAGGTGTCGAAGATGTGTGGCAAGGACGGCGATGCCGGCACCTGCATGATCTTCTACGACCTGACCGACCTGGCGACCAGGCCGAGTGAAAAGCACGCGGAAACCACCGATGACCTGTTGCCGCGGGAGCTGTACAAGCTGCCGGTGTACAAGGACAAGACCGTGTTGCTGGTGGACCTGGAATCGGTCTGCTGCATCAAGGCCGACGGACGCTATTCGACGCTGTATACCGAAAACGAGCATTACTTCTGCAACCTGTCCCTGTCGGAGCTGGAAAAGCGCCTGGATAACCGCTTCTTTATCCGGGTCCATCGCAGCTACCTGGTCAACATGCGCTATGCCAAGGCCTTCGAGAAGGTCGAGGAACAGTGCTACCTGATCATGGATCACCAGGACGGCATCAAGGTCCCCATCAGTCGCAACAAGGCCAATAGTCTCAAGCACTTGCTTGGCCTGGCCTGAGTCGGCAAGGCGGTCGAGGCGGGTGCTGTGATGCCTGCCCGGCCCGCCATTCCCCTCCCGCTGGCTTGCCCAGGCTGAGTCTCGTGCCCGACCGGCCGGCGGCGAGTCCCAGTCGTACCTGCTGCGCGGCCCTGCCCACTGATATCCGTTGCCGGCAACCCTCCCTCGGCCAACGGCTGAGCAGCGGCGGCATTCATGTGTGAAATACCGCCATTAGTGTCCTGAATCCACCGTTCATGACCTGTCCATTGTTCCCACTCGGAAGGTCGGCCATGGTTTGCGGCAGGCGGAAGCTCGGGTGCGCTTCCATCCAGCCAAATAACCACCCGGGAGGATAACGATGATTCCAGGCGAATTTGAATATCACGCGGCGTCGAGTGTCGATGACGCCATCAAGCTGCTGTCCGAACACGAGGACGCCAAGATCCTGGCCGGCGGCCACAGCCTGCTTCCCATGATGAAGCTGCGCTTTGCCGAGCCGGCTCACCTGATCGACATCAACGGGCTGAGTGAGCTCAAGGGCATCGAGCTCGACGGCGACACCATCCGTATCGGTGCCATGACCACCGAGAACGAGCTGATCGCCTCGGACATCCTGCAGCAGCACTGCCCGCTGATCGTGGACGTGGCCAAGCTGATCGCCGATCCGCAGGTGCGCAACAAGGGCACCATCGGCGGCGATGTCGCCCACGGCGACCCGGGCAATGACCACCCGGCGCTGATGCTGGTGCTGGACGCGCAGTTCGTGATCAAGGGTCCGGACGGTGAGCGGGTGCAGGAGGCCAACGGCTTCTTCCTCGGCACCTACTGGACCACCCTGGAAGAGGGCGAACTGATGACCGAGATCCGCCTGCCCGCCTTCAAGGCCGGCACCGGCTACGGCTACAACAAGCTCAAGCGCAAGACCGGCGACTTCGCCACCGCGGCATCGCCGGTGGTGCTGACCCTGGACGGCGACACCTGCAGCGACATCCGCATCGGTCTGACCAATGCCGGCCCCATGGCATTCCGTGCCGAGGCGGCCGAGGACCTGCTGCGCGGCCAGGTGATCACCGAGGCGCTGATCGAACAGGCGGCCGAGCAGGTGATGGCGGCCTGCGAGCCGGCCGAGGACCTGCGCGGCGACGCGGAATACAAGACCCACATGGCGGCCGAGATGGTGCGTCGTTCGATCCGAGATGCCCTGGCGCGGGCGAGGAGTTAACGGTATGGCCAAGCAACATATTTCATTCAAGCTCAATGGCCAGCAGGTGGACGTGCTGGCCGAGCCGCGCGAGCTGCTGGTGCACACCATCCGTGAGCAACTCGGTCAGACCGGCACCCACATCGGCTGCGACACCTCTCACTGCGGCGTCTGCACGGTGGACCTGAACGGTGACTCGGTGAAGGCCTGCACCATATTGGCCGTGCAGGCCAACGGCGGCGACGTGCTCACCGTGGAGGGCATGGCGGACGCCGCCGGCCTGCACGTCATTCAGCAGGCCTTTATCGACGAGCACGGCCTGCAGTGCGGCTTCTGCACTCCCGGCATGCTGATTCGTGCCTACCGGTTCCTGCAGGAAAATCCCGACCCGACGGATGACGAGATCCGCGCGGGCATGTCCGGCAACCTGTGCCGCTGCACCGGTTACCAGAACATCATCAAGGCGGTGAAGTCTGCTGCCCAGAAACTGCAACAGGCATGAGGGAGGGTTGAACAAATGGCAACTCCAGCAGACGAGATGAACCGCCAGGACGCCCTTGAGGGCGTCGGGTGTTCCCGCAAGCGCAAGGAAGACCCGCGCTTCGTACAGGGCAAGGGCAACTATGTCGATGACATAAAGATGTCCGGCATGCTGTTCGCCGACATGGTGCGCAGCCCCTTCGCCCATGCGCGCATCAAGAGCATCAACAAGGAAAAGGCGCTGGCACTGCCCGGCGTGCACGCCGTGTTGACCGCCGACGACCTGAAACCGCTGAACCTGCACTGGATGCCGACCCTGGCGGGTGACGTGCAGGCGGTGCTGGCCGACGAGAAGGTGCACTTCCAGTACCAGGAAGTGGCGGTGGTCATCGCCGATGACCGCTACATCGCCGCCGATGCCATCGACCTGGTGGAGGTGGAATACGAGCCGCTGCCGGTGCTGGTAGACGCACACAAGGCGATGGATCCCGACGCGCCCATCCTGCGCGAGGACCTGGTCGGCAAGATGGACGGCAAGCACAGCAAGCGCGTCCACAACAATCACATCTTCCACTGGGAGGCGGGTGACAAGGATCCCACCGACCGCGTGTTCGACGAGGCCGAGGTCACCGTCGAGCAGCAGATGTACTACCACCGGGTGCATCCCAGCCCGCTGGAGACCTGCGGCTGCGTGGCATCGTTCGACAAGGTCAACGGGCACCTCACCGTCTACATCACCTCCCAGGCGCCCCACGTGGTGCGCACCGTGGTGTCCCTGCTGTCGGGCATCCCCGAGAGCAAGATCCGCATCGTCTCGCCGGACATCGGCGGCGGCTTCGGCAACAAGGTCGGGATCTACCCGGGCTACGTGAATGCCATCGTCGCCTCCATCGTGCTCGGTCGCCCGGTCAAGTGGGTGGAAGACCGCATGGAGCATCTGTCCACCACCGCCTTTGCCCGTGACTACCACATGACCGGTGAGCTGGCCGCCGACAAGGACGGCCGCATCAAGGCGCTGCGCGTCAAGGTGTTGGCCGACCACGGCGCCTTCGACGCCTGCGCCGACCCGTCCAAGTTCCCGGCAGGCCTGTTCCACATCTGCACCGGTTCCTATGACGTGCCGGTGGCCCACGTGCAGGTTGACGGCGTGTACACCAACAAGGCGCCGGGCGGCGTGGCCTATCGCTGCTCGTTCCGGGTCACCGAGGCGGTGTACGTCATCGAGCGTACCCTGGACGTGCTGGCGCAGAAGCTCGGCATCGACAAGGCGGAGATCCGCCGTCGCAACTTCGTCAAACCCGAACAGTTCCCGTATGACACAGCGCTTGGTTGGCAGCTGGACAGCGGCGACTACCACACGGCGCTGGACAAGGTGCTGAAGGCGGTCGACTACGATGGGCTGCGCAAGGAGCAGGCAGAGAAGCGCGCCCAGGGCGAGCTGATGGGTATCGGCCTGGTGACCTTCACCGAGATCGTCGGTGCCGGCCCCAGCCGTACCTGCGACATCCTCGGCATCGGCATGTTCGACAGCGCCGAGATCCGCGTCCATCCCACCGGCAGCGTGATGGCCCGCATGGGCACCATCACCCAGGGTCAGGGTCATCAGACCACCTACGCGCAGATCATCGCCACCGAGCTGGGCATCCCTTCCGAGCAGATCCAGATCGAGGAAGGCGACACGGACACCGCGCCGTACGGCCTGGGTACCTACGGTTCACGTTCCACCCCGGTCGGTGGTGCAGCCACCGCCGTGGCGGCACGCAAGATCCGCGCAAAGGCGCAGAAGATCGCCGCCCACCTGCTGGAGGTCAGCGAGGATGACCTGGAATGGGACGTCGACCGCTTCAAGGTGAAGGGCGTGCCCGGTCAGGAAAAGACCATGAAAGAGGTGGCCTGGGCCGCCTACAACAACGTGCCCGAGGGCATGGAGCCGGGTCTGGAGGCGGTCGATTACTACGACCCGCCCAACTTCACCTATCCTTTTGGTACCTACCTGTGCGTGGTGGACATCGACAAGTACACCGGTCAGACCCACGTGCGTCGCTTCTATGCGCTGGATGACTGCGGCACCCGGATCAATCCGATGATCATCGACGGTCAGATACACGGCGGCCTGAACGAGGGTTACGCGGTAGCCATGGGCCAGGAGCTGCCCTACGACGAGGAAGGCAACGCGCTGGGCAACACCTTCATGGACTACTTCATCCCGACCTTCGTCGAGACCCCGAAGTGGGAGACCGACTACACGGTCACCCCGTCGCCGCACCATCCGCTGGGCGCCAAGGGCGTGGCCGAGTCCCCGCACGTCGGCAGCATCCCGTGCTTCACTGCGGCTGTCGTGGACGCCTTCTCGCACCTGGGTATCACCCACATGGATATGCCGCACAACGCCTACCGCGTCTGGAAGCAGATCCACCAGCTGGGCCTGGACAAGCGCGGCTGACCTCAATCATGTGGCACTGCCGGGGCAGATCCCCGGCAGCCGCCCCCCTGGAGTAGAAGTATGAAAGTCAATCTGGACAAGACCTTTGCCATCGCGGCGCCGATGAGCAACGGCTGGAAATTCTTGCAGGACATCCCCGGCGTGGCGAGTTGCATGCCGGGTGCCGAGATCACCGAAGTGGTCGACGCCAACAACTACAAGGGCAAGGTGAAGGCCAAGATCGGTCCTGCCACCATGGCCTTCAATGGCGATATCGAGATCAAGAGCATCGACGGCGACAAGCGCGAACTGCACATGATCGGCCGTGGTCAGGACACCAAGGGCAGCTCCTCGGCGGAGCTGGACCTGACCGCCTGGATCGTCGATGCCGGTGACGGTCAGTGCGAGCTGAAGGGCAAGGCCGAGGTTGCCGTGACCGGCAAGGCCGCCAGCCTGGGCGGCCGCATGATGGTGCAGGTGGCCGACCAGATCCTCAACCAGTTCGGCAAGAACTTCGCCAACAACGTCGTCGCGATGGGCGAGGGTGAGGTCGCCGACGAGGCCCGTGTGGAACTGGCCGAGCAACCCAAGGAACTGAACGGCCTGGCCTTCGCCTGGTCGGTGTTCATCGGCTTCCTGCGCAGCCTGTTCGGCGGCGGCAAGCCCAGTGCCGGTTGAGGTGTCCGTAGCGCGGCAGGGGTAACGCAGTATGAATGGGGAGAACCGGGTCGCTGAACTGCAGGGTCGTCTGGCGAGCGCCGGCTATATTGCCGAGCGCAGCCTTGCCGCCACCCTGCTGCTGTTTACCGAGCTGCAACGGCCGTTGCTGCTGGAAGGCGATGCGGGCGTCGGCAAGACCGAGATCGCCCGGGTGCTGGCACAGGTGTACGACTGCCCGCTGATCCGCCTGCAGTGCTACGAAGGGCTGGACGTCAACGCCGCGGTCTACGAGTGGAACTACCAGCACCAGCTGCTGGCGATCAAGCTGCTGGAGCAGGGCAAGATCAATCCGGACAACGCCGAGCAGCAGATCTTCAGCAAGAAGTACCTGCTGGAACGGCCGTTGCTGCAGGCCATCACCCAGGCCAAACCGCCGGTGCTGCTGATCGACGAGATCGACCGCGCCGACGAGGAGTTCGAGGCCTATCTGCTGGAACTGCTGTCGGACTTCCAGATCAGTGTGCCGGAGCTGGGCACCATCCAGGCGGTAAGCCGGCCCTACGTGGTGCTCACCTCCAACGGTACCCGCGAGCTCAGCGATGCGCTGCGCCGTCGCTGCCTGTACCACTACGTGGAGTATCCGGAGTTCGACAAGGAACTGCGTATCGTCAATGCGCGGGTGCCGGAGATCGGTCCGCAGCTGGCACGCCAGGTGGTGGGCTTTGTCCAGGACCTGCGCCGGCTGGACCTGCGCAAGAAACCGGGCATCGCCGAGACCCTGGACTGGGCCGCCGCGCTGTTGCGGCTGGATGTGTCGACCCTGGATTCAGACCCCCAGGCGGTGCTCGATTCCATGGTCTGCCTGCTCAAGACCCGGGAGGATAGTGCCGGGCTCGGACAGGCCGAGGTCGAGCGGCTGGTGGCGAGGGCGGTATGAGCTGGTCCGCCGCACAGACCCCGGGAAAACCCACCCTGGCGTCCGAACTGCAGGGGCGGCTGGTGGAATTCGTGCGGCTGGCGCGGGCCAACGACTTCAGTGTCGGCGTGGCGGAAGAGGTCGATGCCCAGCGCGTGGCCCTCAGCTGCGGCCTGACCGACAGCAAGCGGCTGCGCTGGGGACTGCGGGCACTGCTGTGCTCCGACCAGGACGACTGGGAGCGCTTCGACGAGCTGTTCGACGCCTACTGGCTGCCAAGCAATATGAGCAGCCGCTACGAGGCGACCCCAGGTGCCCAGGTAAACCGCCAGCAGACCCGCCAGGGTGGTCAGCCGGGCAGCCGGGGTACCGCGGCCGAGGCCGATGCGGCCGGCGACGGTGACGGCGCCGATGCCGCCGAGGGCGGTACCCGTGAGGGTGCCAGCATCGGCGAACACCTGGCCAGGTCGGATTTTCAGTTTCTTGCCGACAGCGGCGAGATGCGCGCCACCGAGCAACTGGTGGAGCGCCTGGCGCGCAAGATGCGTCGCCGTCTGATGCGGCGCCAGAAGGTGCAGCGCCAGGGCCGACGTATCCATCTGCGCGGCACGATGCGCAACTGCCTGCGCTACGGCGGCGTGCCGTTGCAGCTGGCCTATCGTCGTCGCAACCGGCGCCAGCCGCGGCTGATCCTGATCGTCGACGTGAGCCGTTCCATGTCGCTGTACAGCACGGTGTTCCTGCGCTTCGCCCGTGGCATCGTCAACGCCTTCGGCGACGCGGCGGCCTTCGCCTATCACACCAGCCTGGTGCCCATCACCGATGCGCTGCGCCAGTCGGACCTGGGGCGGATGCGCGACAGCCTGACGCTGATCTCGCGCGGCTGGTCAGGCGGCACCCGCATCGGCGAGTGCCTGGGCCGGTTCAACGATGAATATGGTCGGCTGCTCAACAGCCGCAGCGTGGTGATGATCGTCAGTGACGGCCTGGATACCGGCGAGCCGGAACGGCTGGCGCAGGAGCTGGCGCGCATCAAGGCACGCTGCCGTAAGCTCATCTGGCTCAACCCGTTGCTGGGTCGGGCCGGCTACGAACCCAAGACCCGGGGCATGCAGGCGGCGCTGCCGCAGCTGGACCTGTTTGCCCCGGCGCACAATCTGCAGAGTCTGCAGGCCCTGGAGCCGGTGCTGATCGGACTCTGAAGTCACGAGAGGAAGTGGGGATGTTGCACAGCGACGCCGTGTTGGACAAGGCGCATGAATTCAAGGCCAAGGGGATACCGTTCGTTCTGGCGACGGTGGTGCGCAGCGAGTCGCCCACCTCCGCCAAGCCGGGCGCCAAGGCGCTGGTCACCGCCGACGGCGAGCTGATCGGCTGGATCGGTGGCGGCTGTGCGCAACCGGCAGTGCTCGATACCGCCAGGAAGGCGCTGGCGGACGGCCAGTCACGCCTGATCCGCGTCAGCCCGAACAAGGGCGGCGAGGTGGAGCCCGGCATCATCGACTTCGGCATGACCTGCCACAGTGGAGGCACCTTGGATATCTTCATCGACCCCGTCATCGCCCCGCCGGCGCTGCTGATCATCGGTGCCTCGCCGGTCGCGCAGGCGCTGGGCGAGCTGGCCCATCACGCCGGCTTTGCGGTGCATGCCGCCTTCCCCGGCGCCGACGCAGACATGTTCCCGCAGGCGGTGCAGATCATCGATGGCCTCGACCTGGCTGAACTGCGCTGCGGGGTGCCGCCGCTGGTGGTGGTCGCCACCCAGGGCAAGCGTGACGAGCCCGGCCTGGAGGCGGCGCTGAAGACCGGTTCAGGCTACATCGCCTTCGTCGCCAGCGCGCGCAAGGCGGACAAGCTGCGCGGCAATCTCAAGGAGCGGGGCCAGGATGCGGCGCAGGTGGATGCCATCATCTCGCCGGCGGGCATCGAGATCGGTGCGGTCACCCCGGAAGAGATCGCGGTGTCGGTGCTGGCCGGGCTGATCCAGGCGCGGCGTACCGCCGTTGCCGCACCCGCCGCGGCAACGGGCAAGCAGGCAAGCGGTTGTTGTGGTGGCAGTGCCGAGCCTGAACAGTCAGCGCTGGCCGAAACCACCAGCTGCTGCGGCGGCAGTGCGACCGCGACTACCGCTGTCGATCCGGTGTGCGGCATGACCGTGCAGATCGCCGGTGCCGAATACGTCAGCAGCCACCAGGGGCAGCACTACTATTTTTGCTGCGCCGGCTGCCAGCACAGCTTCGACAAGGACCCGCAAAGCTACCTGGCGGCGCAGGGGGCCTGATGGCTAGCTTCGCCGCCATTCTGCTTGCCGCCGGTGAATCGCGCCGCATGGGCGCGACCAACAAGCTGACCCTGCCGGTGGCCGGACAACCGCTGCTGCGTCGTACCGCCCAGACGCTGCTGAGTGCCGGGCTGCAGGAACTGGTGGTGGTGGTCGGCCACCAACAGCAGACCGCCCGCGAGCTGCTGCACGACCTGCCGTTGCCGATCGTCTACAACGACAACTACCGCGAAGGACAGATGACCTCGGTGCACTGCGGCATGGCCGCACTGCAGCAGACCTGCGACGCGGTGCTGGTGTGCCTGGCGGACCTGCCGCTGCTGCAGGTCGAGGATCTGCAGCAGCTGACCGAGGCCTTCGCCCATTGTCCGACCTCGGTACTGGTGCCGACCTACCGGGGCGAGCGTGGCAATCCCATCGTGCTGGCCTATCAGCACCGGCAGCAGATACTTGCCGGTGACCGGACCCTCGGCTGCAAGCGGCTGATTCAGAAACACCCGGAACTGGTCACGGCGTTGGAGATGTCCAATGACCGTCTGGTGTTCGACCTGGACACCCCCGAGGCCTACCAGCGGCTGCAGCAGCGCCTTGGCGCGGCGGCCGAGACATCCAATCAACCGATTCCCGCGTAAGAGGCGCGTCATGGCGAAAGAGATCTTCGAAGTCATTCAGGAACTGCAACAGAGCGGCAAGGCGTTCGCCGTGGCCACGGTGGTTGAGACCGTCGGCTCGGTATCGGCCAAGACCTCGTCCAAGGCGGTGATCGACCACCAGGGGCGGGTAGTGGCCGGCTGGGTGGGCGGTGGCTGTGCCGAGTCGGGCACCTGCGAAAAGGCCCTGGAGTGCATCGAGAAGGGAGAGACCGCCATGCTGGACATCGATCTGGACGACGAGATGCTCGGCGCCGGCATGCCCTGCGGCGGCAGTATGCGGGTGTATGTGGAGCCGGTGCTGCCCCGGCCCAGCCTGTGGATCATGGGCCACGGCCGGGTGGCGGAGTCGTTGTGCATCCTCGGCGACCTGTTCGGTCTGAAGGTGGTCGTCAACGATCCCGGCGTGGAATGGGACAAATACCCCAATGCCAACCGCCTGATCACCGACGACCTGGACTACGAACAGCTGCAGCCGGCCGCCGGTGATTACGTGGTGATCGCCACCCAGCACAAGGGCGACCACGAATCCATGAAGCGGGCGCTGGCCTCCGAGGCCGGTTACATCGCGCTGATCGCCAGCCGCAAGCGTTCCGGTCTGGTGATGGACTACCTGCGCGAGGAAGGCTTCGGTGAGCAGGACATCGCCCGGGTGATGGCGCCGTCCGGGCTGGACCTGGGTGCCGTCACCCCGGAGGAGATCGCGTTGTGCGTGATGAGCGAGATCGTGCTGCTGCGCCGCGGCGGCACCGGCATGCGCATGCGTGAAAAGCTGCAACAGGAACAGGCGCGGCGGCTGCGTGCCGCCGAGGGCTGAGGCATGTCAGTGGCGGCACGCATCATCACCGCAAGCGACGGGCTGGACCCGCAGCGTATCCGGCAGGACTTCCCGCTGTTGCGGGATGCGCCGCTGGCGCAGGGTCTGCATTACCTGGACAACGCGGCCACCACCCACAAGCCGCAGGTGGTCATCGACGCCATCAGTGACTGCTACAGCAATTACTACGGTCCCATCCACCGTGGCCTGTATCCGCTGGCGGAGGAGGCCACCCGGCGCTACGAACAGGCGCGCCAGCGGCTGGCCGGTTACCTGGGTGCGTCATCCGCCAACGAACTGGTATTCACCCGTTCCGCCACCGAGGCCATCAACATGGTGGCCTGGGGCTGGGCCAGGGAGCGGCTGCAGCCCGGCGACCGCATCTGGGTCAGCCGCATGGAACACCATGCCAATTATCTGCCCTGGCAGCGGGTCTGCCGGGAGCGCGGCGCCGAGCTGCGCATCATCGAACTGAATGACGACGGCAGCCTGGATCTGGCCGGGGCGCCCGAACTGTTCGACGCCCGCACCAAGGTGATCGCGCTGTGCCAGGTGTCCAACGTGCTGGGGGTGGAAAACCCGCTGCGCGAGCTGTGCGGCACCGCCCGTGACCATGGCATTCCGGTGCTGGTCGATGCGGCGCAGTCGGTATCGCATCTGCCGCTGGACGTCGTCGAACTGGGCTGTGACTTCCTCGCCTGCTCGGCGCACAAGATGTACGGCCCGGCCGGCATCGGCCTGCTGTATGGCCGGGCCGAGCGGCTGGCCCAGATGACGCCGCTGCTGGTGGGCGGCGGCATGGTGGACGAGGTGGGCGAGGGCACGGCTGACAGCAGCTGGAGCGAGGCGCCGGCCTGTTTCGAGGCCGGCTCGCCCAACCTGGCGGACGCGGTGGGTTTTGCAGCCGCGGCCGATTACCTGGACGGGCTGGGTCGAGCACGGGTGCAGGCGCACCTGGCGACCCTGACCGCGATCGCCGCCGAGGCGCTGGTCGAGCTGCCGGGGCTGCGCCTGCTGCCGGGTGAAGGCACGCCGCAATCGGCGCTGCTGTCGTTCACCCTGGACGGCGTGCATCCCCACGACCTGGCGCAGGTGGCGGGCGAGCAGGGCGTTGCCATCCGTGCCGGTCACCATTGTGCGCAACCGCTGCTGCGCAGCCTCGGCCTGGCGGCCACCGCCCGGGCCAGCTTCGGCGTCTACAACGACATGGATGACGTGGATGCACTGGTGCGCGCGGTGGACAGCGCGCGCCGCATGTTTGCTTAGGAGGTCCCGATGGCTGACCACAGTCTCTACAAAGACATCTTGCTCAAGCACTACCGCCATCCGCACAACAAGAGTGACGGCGAGTTACAGGGCGCCGATGTGGTGCGGCGTGGTGGCAATCCGCGCTGCGGCGACGAGATCGAGGTGGGCCTGTACCTGCACGACGATCGGCTGGAACAGGTGAAATTCCGTGGTCGTGGCTGTTCGGTATGCATCGCCTCTTCGTCGATGATGACCGAGGCGGTCAGCGGTCACACCACCGACGAGGCACGTCAGCTGTGCCAGGACATGCAGGGCTGGTTCCAGCAGGGTGAGGGCGCAAGCCTGTCAGCCCCGCCGGACGACCTGCAGGCCTTGTCCGCGGTACGTGAATATCCGGCGCGCCGGCGTTGCGTGCTGCTGTCCTGGGAGGCGCTCGCCGATGCCCTCGACGCGATCTGAATCGCGGCGGGTTGCCGAGCGCGATGCATGGGGCCTGGCCCTGCTCATCGCGGTCACGCTGTTCATGACATCGCAGGCGCTGGCTGTGGGGCTGTCCAATCGTTTGCTGGTGGTGTTGATGATCACCCTGGCGCTGTCGGCCTGGGCCTTGCAGCTGGTCGCCGGCTGGCGCGGTTTCAGCTATCTGAAGACCCTGCTGGTGATGATGCTGATGGGGCATCTGGGCATGCTGCTCGGTGCGGCAATGGACTTCGGTGCGGCCGGCCTGCTGATGCTGGCCGGTTGGTGCAGCACCCTCAGCGGCGTGGGACTCGGCAACCTGTGGAGCAAACTCGGCATCGCACCCTGGAGTCATGTCGGTATGTTGCTTGGCTGCAACCTGGGCATGTTGCTGAGCGGTTGCAACACCAGGCTGGCGCGGCGTGTGGGGACGCCCGGCTGGCTGTTTTTGTCGCTGTCCAATCTGGGCATGCTGCTGGGTCTGCTGCTGAGCGAGGCCTGGCAGCCGGTGCTGTCCGGTGGCCTGCAGCTGCTGGCACTGGTCATGGTGGTGCAGATGCTGCTGGCCATGGCCGCCGGTATGGCCGCGACATGGTGGCTGGCCCGACGGCTGTATGCACCCGCCGCTCCCGGCAACCTATCCCTGTGTGAAGGCGGCAAGTAATGGCTCGCCCTGAACTGATCGATCCGTTCGGTCGCCGCATCGAATATCTGCGCCTGTCGGTGACCGATCGTTGTGATCTGCGCTGCAGTTACTGTATCCCGGAAGGCTTCAAGGGCTTTGAGCAGCCGCCCCATTGGCTCAGCTTCGATGAGATAGCGCGCGTGCTCGGCGCCTTCACCCGGCTTGGTCTGAGGAAGGTTCGTCTGACCGGTGGCGAACCCCTGCTGCGGCGCAATCTGCCTGAGCTTGCGGCCCGCATCGCGCAACTCGATGGCATCGAGGACCTGTCCATCAGCACCAACGCAACCCAACTGGCGGGGCAGGCGACTGCGCTCAGAGGGGCTGGTGTGACGCGGCTGAACGTCAGCCTGGATTCGTTGCAGCGAGAGCGTTTCGCAACCATCACCGGCCGAGACCGCCTCGCAGCCGTGCTGGCCGGTCTCGAGGCCGCGCGGGAGGCCGGGTTTTCGCCCATCAAGCTCAACATGGTGGTGATGAAGGGCGTCAACGACGACGAAGTGGATGCCATGGTGGACTTCTGCATGCGGCGTGGCTTTGTGCTGCGTCTGATCGAAGTCATGCCCATGGGCGATACCGGGCGCAACGCGCAGTATGTCGACCTGCAGCCGGTCAAGCGACGGCTCATGGAACGCTTCGGGCTGATCGATGGCGCGGTGCCGGGGGCCGGTCCCGCCCGTTATCTGCAGACCCCGGATGGCAATTTCAGCGTCGGCTTCATTACGCCGCTTTCCCAGCATTTCTGCGCCAGCTGCAATCGGGTCCGCCTGGCGGTGGATGGCACCCTGTATCTGTGTCTGGGACAGGACGACAAGTACGAATTCAGGGATTTGTTGCGCAGCCAGGCCAGCGATGCCGAACTGGCCGACGCCATCATGACGGCGATCGCGCGCAAGCCCGAGCGCCATGAGTTTCGCGAAATGCCCGACAAGGTGGTGCGTTTCATGAACATGACCGGCGGTTGAGTCGCGATGGACGCATTCCCTTCAAGCTTCGACCTGAGCCCGGTGTGGATATCGATCCGGCTGGCCGGGCTGACGGTCGTATTGTTGCTGTTGCTGGGAACCCCTCTTGCGTGGTGGCTCACCCATACCCGTTCCCGTTTCAAGGTGCTTGCGGAGGTCATTATCGCCCTGCCGTTGGTGCTGCCACCGACCGTGCTGGGCTTTTACCTGCTGGTGCTGATGAGCAGCCAGGGCGTGATCGGCTCCACCTGGCTGGCGTTGACCGGCAGTAGCCTCGCCTTCAGCTTTTCCGGCCTGCTGATCGCGTCCTGTCTGTACTCACTGCCGTTTGTTGTGCAGCCGTTACAGGCCGCGTTTGCCGGCCTGGACCGACGCACGGTCGAGGCGGCCTGGACCCTTGGCGCCTCACGGCTGCTGGCCTTTTTCACGGTGGTCGTGCCTCAGACGCGGCAGGGTTTCATCACCGCCATGGTGCTCGGCTTTGCCCACACGGTTGGCGAGTTCGGCGTGGTGTTGATGGTGGGTGGCAACATCCCCGGGGAGACTCAGGTGATCGCTATCGCCATCTACGACCACGTCGAGGCGCTGGACTACCCGTCGGCACACATCCTCTCGGCCGGGCTGCTGCTGTTCTCGTTTGTGGTGCTCTCCGTGGTCTACGGGATGAACCGCCACTGGCATATGGTGATTCGGGGATGAGCGCGACCGGCGTGGACATTCATTTCAGCCGCCATGAATTCCGGCTGGACGTGCGGTTTGAGATTCCGGAGAAGGGATTGGTGGCCCTGCTCGGTCCTACGGGCAGTGGCAAGAGCACCCTGTTGCGCACCCTGGCGGGGCTGGAACGTCCTGGCCGCGGGCATATCTGTCATGGCGAGGAAGTGTGGTTCGACGGCCTGCAGGCTAAGTGGCTGCCCCCGCAACAGCGTCGGGTTGGCGTGGTATTCCAGGACTACGCACTGTTTCCTCACCTGTCTGTGTACGACAACATCGGGTATGGCCTGCCGCGCAAGCTGCGCGCCTGTCGGGTCGGCGAATGGCTGGAACGATTGCACCTGGGCGGCTTTGTACAGCGCTACCCACATCAACTGTCGGGCGGGCAGCGGCAACGTGTAGCCCTGGCGCGTGCGCTGATCAGGCAACCCAAGCTGCTGTTGCTGGACGAACCCTTTGCGGCACTGGATCACAGCTGCCGGCAACACCTGCGCGCCGAGTTGCGCACCATCCTGGAAGAGGCGAACTGCCCTGCATTGATGGTCACCCACGATGTCGAAGAGGCCCGCTATCTGGCGGACAAGCTGGGTGTGCTGGTGGATGGCCGGCTGGTGCGCTACGGCGGTACCGCTGAAGTCTTTGCAGCACCAGGGACCCATGCAGCGGCACGGGTGCTTGGCTGGCGCAACTTCCTGAAGGTAGACCGGGTTGCAGGGCGCCAGGCAACGGGGGGTTGGGGAACCCTTGAACTGGGCGTTGAACCTGAAGGCGGTGCCGGTCTGCTGGCGATACGCCCGGAACATATCCGTTTGGCCAAAAGACCACTGCCGGGATTAACGGCACGCATCAGGCAGATTGTCGATCTGGGTGCGACACGTTCGGTGGAATGCCAGCTGCGCGATGGCACCGTTATCCATATGTTCCGTCCCTGGGACGAGCCGTTGCCTGCCCCCGGCAGCGAGGCCACGCTGCATATGCCGGCTCAGCACCTCTATGTGCTGGACGAAGGTTCTGCTCTCATACCGGCAGTGTCTGCTGATGTGGATAGACATGCGCGGGTTGAGGCCACGGCATGGAACACCGTCTAGAGGGGGCACCATGCCTGATGGCCGGTGAGCACCGGGTGCTAGCGGGTTGCGGCTGATGTTTCGCACGCAGGCTGCGGACAGCCAAGATTATCCCCAAAGTTTGCAGTGCAGATGAGCTGAGAACCATGAGTAAAAACGCCCCGAAAAAAACCGTTGCGGATATCCAGATGCTCTGGCCGACACCCTTGTTGCGTAAGCGGTTTCCGCAGCACGACAAGGTCAATCCGGCACTGGCAAAGTTGTTTTATGCGCATCGGTGCCAGCATGACAAGGCAAACGGGCCGGTCTATTCGAGCGCGGACGATTTGCTGCACCGTTACGACGAGCCGGCACTGAATCAGTTGTTTCAGTTTGTTTCCGACAGTGTGTACGAGGTTGCCAGCGCGATGAATGCCACACTGTGGCAGCACAGTCGCTCTAAGAAGATGCAAATGAACGTGGCCGGTGCCTGGTTCCAGATACAGAACGGCCACGGCTTTCACGAGCCCCATACCCATGGCAACTGCTCCTGGTCCGGCGTCTATTATGTCCAGGTAGACGATGACGAAAAGCGGGAAAGCCACGGCACGCTCGGTGCCATGAATGGCCTCACCCGCTTTTATGGCCATCATGTCGACGTGATAGGTGGCGGCTATATGGATTCGGGCAACCTGTATCTGCAATCAACCACTTTCGACTCGAAGCCGGAAGAGGGCGTGTTGTGCGTCTTTCCCTCGCACCTGAAACACATGGCCATGCCCTACGCGGGTGAAAAGGACCGCATCATCGTCTCTTTCAATGCGCAGGTGCACGGCGATCAGGGCGATGAGCTGTTCGATTACAGCTTTTATTGACGAGTGCCGGCTGCAGAGGGTCGGGGTATGGCCGGTATGGCACGCCGTGCCGCCAAGCCCTCGTGCAGGGGGTGTTTATCAGGCAAAAAAAACCGGGTAAGCAGAAGCTGAACCCGGTGAGAAGGAGGACTTGGAAACCAACTTGCACACTACCGCTATACTTCCTTATCAACTCATATAGGCCTTGGCCTCTTCGCCGGGGTTGGGCAGGCCGGCGATCTTCCAGGCATTGATGCAGCTGCCGAAGAATTGTTTCATAGCGTTCTTTTCTATATCCAACTCGGAACAGATCCGGTGTGGGGTCGCAAAGCTGCCGAGTTCGAAATAGTAATCGCGAATGAAATGCACGATCTGAAAATGACGCATTTCGAGATTTTTAACACCGTTCTGCTCGGCGATCTGCTGGGCTGTTTCACGATTCCAGCATTCAGGATCAATCAAGAATCCGTCTTCATCAAAATTCAGATTGGCTGATGGCGTTTGAATCAGCAGTGTAGTGTCCACGCTACGCATATTATGCTCCCTGCTGTGTTTGTCTGCGTTGGTAAGCAGTTTAGCCAGATGCTTGTGAATGTAAAATTATAAAAAATGAATGTTTATCAAGGATTGAGATATGGAACTCAGGCAGCTGCGATCTCTGGTGGCCTTGGTGGAATCCGGCTTCAATGTCAGCCGTACCGCCGAGCACCTGAACTTGGTTCAGTCGGCTGTTTCTCAGCATATAACCCGGCTGGAAGCTGAGCTCAGCCTGCATCTTGTCGTCCGCCAGGGTAAGCGTCTGCTGGGCCTGACGGAGGCCGGTGAGAAGATCTATTTCTACGCCAACCAGATGCTCTCTGATGCGCAAAACATCATTGCCGTGTCTGATGAACATCAGCACCAAGAGCAAGGCGTATTGCGTATTGGTGCCACGCACACCCAGGCCCGCTATATCCTGCCGAGCGTCATTAAGGAATTTAATGGGCATTACCCGAAAGTGGATATTCAGATAAACCAGTCGACCCCGGATAACCTGATAGACATGACATTGCGTGATGTTGTGGATATTGCGATATGCACCGAGGCGATTGCTGGCCACGAAGGCCTGGTCAGTCTTCCCTGTTATGAGTGGAACCGGAGCCTCATCACGCTGCCGGGTCATCCGCTATCAAAGGCGAAAAAAATTACCCTGAAGAAACTCTGTGACTATCCGATCATTACCTATGTGCAGGGCTTTACCGGTCGTGGCCATGTCGACCGGGTGTTCAGCGATGCCGGACTTTCGCCACACATCGTGTTGAGTGCGGCAGATACAGATGTCATCAAGACCTATGTCGCTGAAGGTATGGGGGTCGGCGTCATTGCCAGCATGGCCTATGACGAAAAAATCGATACCGGCTTCAAATGCATGGATGTCAGTGATCTGTTTCCCTGGGAAATAACAAAAATAGCCTATAGAAAGGGCCGCTATATTCGCGCATTTCAGGTGCACTTCATCGAATTGTTTCAGCGCGTATTTCCACGGGTTTCCGGCAGTCTGAATGTTCGTAAAAACAGCACACAGGCAGGCCATATATCCATCTGATCCGGATTTCATGCGCTATTGCGCGACAGTTGGTACCGTGCCGGCCTCAACAATCGCTATCCGCGGTTCGAGGTCCCGTGATCCATGAGCGTGAAGTGGCCGGCAAGCGCGCCGCGGGCAGGCCGATGGGCCGGTCTGGCGTCATCTGACCGTGTAGGTCGGCCTGCGCATTGTGGCCGACATCACGCTGGGGTATTTCCTGCCAGGGACGTTACAAGCCATCGGTGACATGGAGATCGCCCAAGGATCTACTTTCCAATCGCATTGTCTACCTGTCGCCCCGATGATCGCGGGCGATCTAATCATCCTGCCTGAGCTGAAGCCCAACGAAATCCAATGCGCCAAGGATGCCGATGCGGCCAACGACCCGCAGCAATTGAGGTGGCTTTGTCGATGTCATGGTGATGCTTCTATAGACAAAAGGCGTGAATCTATCTGCATCGCCTGACCGCTTGCGGGTCGCAATCAGACTAACCAGGGCAAGATCACGGCAGGGAGTGAAGAGCATATGAACTGTCGATCATGCTGCTCGGATCCACCTTCCGCGTTATCCCTAGCGGGGAGGTTGACCCTCCCGAGTCATCCGCTCGCTAGGGAAAGCAGACCGACGCATGGAAGTGCTCCATTAATGCAATGAGGTCGCGGGGTCCTCTCCCCGTTACAGCGACCGCCTCAAGCTGTTCGCCGCTGAGACCATGTTTTTCAGCGCTGGGATCACCTCTTCCCAGTTGCGGGTCTTCAGCCCGCAATCCGGATTGACCCAGAGACGCTCTGCGGGGATGCGCTGTGCCGCCTTGCGCATCAATGCCGTCATGTGCGCTTCGCTTGGGATGTTCGGCGAGTGGATGTCGTACACGCCCGGCCCGATCTCGTTCGGATACTTGAAATTGTCGAAGGCATCGAGCAGTTCCATGTCCGAGCGCGATGTCTCGATGGTGATCACGTCGGCGTCCATGGCGGCAATCGCTTCGATAATGTCATTGAACTGCGAATAGCACATGTGGGTATGGATCTGGGTTTCATCGGCGACGCCATTGGCGGCGATGCGGAAGGCACCGACCGCCCAATCCAGATAGTGCTGCCATTGCGCTTGGCGTAGCGGCAGGCCTTCTCGTAGCGCTGCCTCGTCGATCTGGATGATGTTGACGCCGGCCTGCTCGAGATCCAACACCTCTTGCCGAATCGCCAGCGCCAGCTGCCGGCAGGTGACGGATCGCGGCTGGTCGTCGCGCACAAATGACCAGTTCAGGATCGTGACCGGGCCGGTCAGCATGCCCTTCATCGGTTTGTCGGTGAGCGACTGGGCGTATCGGGTCCAGGCCACCGTCATCGGTCGCGGGCGACTGATATCGCCGTACAGGATGGGCGGTTTGACGCAGCGTGAGCCATACGACTGCACCCAGCCGTACTGACTGAAGGCGTAGCCATCAAGCTGCTCACCAAAGTATTCGACCATGTCGTTGCGCTCGGCCTCGCCGTGCACCAGGACATCCAGCCCCAGCGCCTCCTGTTCCCGCACGGCGTATTGGATCTCGTGTTGCATCAGCGTCGTGTAGGCCGCTTCGTCCAGTTCGCCGCGGCGATACTGCAGGCGCGCCTGGCGGATCTCGGCCGTCTGCGGAAAGGAGCCGATGGTGGTCGTGGGGAAGGTGGGCAGCTTGAGTGCCGCAGCCTGCTTCCGGCGTCGTTGTGCAAAGGGGCTGTGACGATTTCCGAAAGATTCGGAAATGCTGGCGACAGCAGCCTTGACCGCCGGATTGTTGACCCGGGACGATGTGCGGCGACTGTCGATGGCCAGGCGATTGTCCGCCAGTTCTGCGGCGACGGCCTGGCGGCCTTGGTTGAGCGCCCGGGCCAGCACGGAAAGCTCCTGCAACTTCTGCACGGCAAAGGCGAGCCAGGTCTTGATGTTGCCTTCCATCTGCCGTTCGCTGCCCAGGTCCACCGGCACATGCAGCAACGAACACGATGGGGCTAGCCACAGTCGGTCCTGCAGCTTGGCATGCACCGGCTCCAGCCAGTCGAGCGTCGCCTTCAGGTCGGTTCTCCAGATGTTGCGGCCGTTGATCACGCCGAGTGATAAGACCTTGTGCGCCGGCAGCCAGTCGATCAGCCTGTCGACCTCTTCGCGGGCGTTGATGGCATCCAGGTGCAGGCCCGCCACCGGCAGCTCGCAGACCAGTTGCAGGTTTTCCTGCAGCTGACCGAAGTAGGTGGCCAGGAGCAGCTTGACCCCGGTGTTCTTCAACTGGTGATAGGCGAGGGCAAAGGCATGGCGCCAACCGGCATCCAGTTCGGTCACCAGTACGGGCTCGTCGATCTGCACCCATTCGATTCCCTGCTCCGCCAGGGTGTGCAGCAACACTGCATAAGCGGACAACAGGCTGGGCAGCAGATCCAGTCTGTTGGACCCGTCCTTCGACTTGCCCAGCCACAGGTATGTCACCGGGCCGATGATCACCGGCTTGGCCTTGATGCCCTGACGCTCGGCCTCGGCCAGCTGATCCAGCAGTCGCGACGGATTCAGGACGAACGCGGTGGACGCGGTGAACTCCGGCACGATGTAGTGATAGTTGGTATCGAACCACTTGGTCATCTCGCCCGCGTGTACGCAGTTGCAGCCGGTGTCCTGTGCGGAGCGACCCCGGGCAACGCGGAAGTAGTGGTCCAGTTCACTGCCGCTTGAGCCGCGAGCCCGCGTCGGGATGTTGCCCAGGGTGAAGCTCATATCCAGCACCTGGTCGTAGAACGAAAAATCGCCGACCGGTGCCAGGTCCAGCCCAGCCTGCTGCTGCCAGTGGCGGTGACGCAGATCCGCGCCGAGCTGTTCCAGTTCATGTTGCGAGGATGCATCTTTCCAGAACGACTCCAGGCCGAACTTCAGTTCGCGCCGTGCGCCGATACGGGGGAATCCCAGATTGTGTGTTGTGACCATGACCTAACTCCCTGCTTGAAGGCGGCCATGGTATGGGCCAGTATCCATGAGAAATAGTGGTAAAAATTCAACAACCCATGATTAATGTTCATGTGAGGAACCCGTGATCGAGCGTAGTCATCTGGCCATAATCCGCGAGGTCGAACGCCAAGGTTCGTTGACGGCTGCGGCACAGGTGCTATGCCTGACCCAGTCCGCGCTGAGCCACGCAATCCGCAAGCTGGAACAGCAGATCGGTACTGCCGTGTGGACCAAGGAAGGCCGCAACCTGCGCTTCAGCCAGGCGGGCAGCTATCTGCTGTCACTGGCCAATCGGCTGCTGCCGCAGTTGGAGCATGCCGAGCGGGTGATGGCGCAGATCGCCCAGGGGCAGCGAGGCGCGTTGCGGATCGGGATCGAATGCCACCCCTGTTACGAGTGGCTGCTGAAGATCGTGTCACGCTATCTGCCGGCGTGGCCCGATGTCGATGTGGACGTGAAGCAGCAGTTCCAGTTCGGTGGTATCGGCGCCTTGTTCAATCACGATATCGATGTGCTGGTGACGCCCGATCCGCTGCACAAGCCCGGGTTGGTATTCGAGCCGGTGTTCGACTACGAGCAGGTCCTGGTGGTCGACTTGGAACATCCCTTGGCGGGGCGCCCCTATGTCGAACCCCGTCAGCTTGCCCAAGAGACACTGATCACCTATCCGGTCGATATCGAACGGCTCGACATCTACAGCCAGTTCCTGCTGCCGGCAAACTGCAGTCCGCGCCAGCACAAGACCATAGAGACCACCGAGATCCTGCTGCGCATGGTCGCGGCTGGCCGTGGCGTGACGGCACTGCCTCGCTGGCTGGTCGAAGAACATGCCGCCACACTGCCGATCCAGCCTGTTCAACTCGGCAAGAAGGGCATCAGCAAACAAATCCACCTTGGTGTCCGGGAGCGCGACGCAGACACCGACTATCTGGCCGCTTTTCTCAGCATGGCGCGTCAGGCGTAAACCAAGCTGCTTGGCCCATTGCGGGCCGTGCATCGACACAGATAGTCATGGGTATGTGCCGTAGCGTCCTCAGCCATTTTTGAGGGGGTAAGACCATGGGATCCGCTTCCGATCATATGCGGACAGCCAGATCGGTAAAAAAAACGTGGTCTGTCCCCGATGCTTCAACTGTTGGTCGACCAGGTGTTCGGGCCGGATTTCGCGAACTTGGTGGAACTGCTCGAATCGCTGCCACTGAACTGGATGGATCACCTCATCAAGCTGATCGCCGATCATCTCTGACGCAGTTGATGCGGCGACTCGCTTGGCCCCCTATCGCCGGCAGTTGTTGGTCACGCACAGCGTCCCGATTATCCAGCGTGCCCGATGGGCCGGGGGAGCGTGCCGAATGCAGAGGTGCCGCCGGCAAGGATGTGCTGGGCAAAAGCGGGATGTTGCCTATCCTTATGACTGGATACGTCGGTAGTCTCACCTTGGAGGTAACGTATGAAACCTATTGCCCGGGCATTGGTGGTTGCCCTGACCGCGATGGCCGTCTCGGCTCCCGCCTTCGCGGACCGTGATTACCGAGACAAACACGGTTACCGGGAGCGTCCCTACGACAAACATCGCCATTATGATCACCGTGCGTATCGGGGACAGCGGTATACCTATCAGGGACATTGGCGATCCTGGGGCGACTGGGATCGCTATTACCGTGAACGCCCCTGGCTGAGAAGAGATGGACGATACTATCGCGAGGATGGGCACCTGATGTTCCGCTTCTGCGATCCCGGCGGTGGCGGGTGCTTCTTCTTTTCCATCGGGCGCTGAGCTGTCGACAGGTCACACCCCCCTGTTTGCCAGGGCGGTCCAAGCGGAGGGGCCGGCGCTCTCGACGAAGCCTTCCCGGGCCACGCGAGCGGCAATGAAAAGGGCCTGCGGCTGAACCGCAGGCCCTTGCTCCGAATCTGCTGCCGAGGGTCGGTTCCGGTGGCGACGTAACAACCGGAGCTATCGAAAACCTAGCGGCTATCGACGTACTCAGGTGCCTCACTCTCCGTACATGCGGCCGCTAAGCTGCAAGTTTTTTTCGGTTTTTTTAGGCGGGCTTTGCACACCCATGGGCATCCATGGCATCAAGCTGGTCGGATCGAACCAGCTTGAAGACCGGAAGGCTGGCGCTGGTATTTGCCTCTGGCGGACTGTCGGACTGGCGGACTGGCGGACTGGCGTTCGTGCGTACGGGTGGCGCACAGTGGCGCAGGTTGCACCGATTTGCGCCAGATCACATAGATTATTCGAGTTACCAGTCTTGATTGCGGAATTGAAAAATTCCGCGTCGGTTTGAGCAATGGAATGGCGAATCGATCGTCTGCAAACGGCCATAAGCGGACCTTAACAGCACTTCAGACAGTAATAGCGCATCAGGCAGTCGTTCCGACCCGTACTACCTGTTGCCAGCGCCGAAAAACCGTCTATCCGTAGAATGTCGTCACTAGCTCACAGAAGGGCGTAGCTGCCAAGCATCAGGTGATTACATCCGCAGGAGCCTGTACATCCCGCCTTCTCCCTTGGATTTCAATGCGTTAGAGTCTCAACGAAGGGAGAACAAACGCGCGTATATTCCAATATCAGAGCGAAGCGTGTATTCCGATATCACGACGCGCTTCCTAATCAACTGTTATGCGTTGAAATGGACTACATCGTGTGATTCTTCAATCGTCACAATATGTCCTGTTTCCTTGGCGTGTTTTCGCGCCCAGGCGTCTACAGTCAAACTCCCAGGCTCGCCATCGCACTCATACTCCAGTGATGGGTTTCCGCACTCGGCGCAAACCGCATGGCTATGAACTTTTGTTTTTCTACTCCTGTGGTCACGCATAACCAGTACCTCAAATCGTTCGTTTCACTCACTCGGAGCTTCGCCTCGCTCGCCGCATTAGGTGTGGCGCTATGCGGCGCGAATAGCTTTCGTAATTGACTCTTGGTGCTTCTGGCATTGCCAATGAAGCAAGTCCCACTCTGTCGCGTTAATCACATTACTTCGCCCCGCGTTGCATACCATCTGGTGTGCCGTGTCTAGCTGCGCGTATGTCTCACAACTTCGTATGACTTCAGCAACTTTTACAAAAACTGAGTTTTCCATAGCCTCGGTGGTTGCGCTGCATAACAAGGTACTCATATTCGTTCACTCCTTCGTCGTTCACTCGGACGCTTCGCCTACGGCTCGCGCCGTATAGCACTGCGTTATGCGCAACATTAAATTACATGCAACGATTGCATCTACCAACAAGGAGAAGTGAGAAATGACTAAATATGTTTTAGCGAGTGACGAAGTAAATGATCTGATATGTGACACTGGTTCACTAAGTTATATGCCAGATCCAGTGAAGCATAAATATGGCGAATCAACTCGCCCCCCTCTAGAAGATCTTCTTATTCCAGTTATGAATTTCATTAAAGATAAATATCCGGATCATGAAATATTTACGCTTGGTGAGAGTTGCATATTTGGTGAAAGATTTGTCACTCACTTAACTGTTTGCGAGTTCGACCTTCTCCCAGGATCCATTGACAATTTGAAAATAGCAGTAAAAGAATCTGATATGGCTATACGCAATAAACTAGGATCAATGTGGAATTGGTTTATGTGTGTTGCCTCGAGCAAAGATAAAGAGCACGCAGCCGTGACAATTGGATGGTTCGATTTTGCGTACTTTTCACAGCATCGCAGAGACTTTTTAGATGTTGATCATAATCGTTTTATGGCAAGTTTTGCTTCCAGCACTCCTACTGCGATTGACTACAAAATTATGCATGATGGCGAAATTGTTGAATTTGACTCTGAAAATCTCGATGAATCTGATAGAGAGGTATTTAATAAGCACTCAGAGGTGACATTTAATCTTGTTGACAGAAACAACCCAGAAAAAATCGAGCCTCTCAGGATGGTGTAAGTGAGCGCTTCGCATAACAAGTCGCTCCAGCCGACGTCGGCGCTAATGCGCCGCCTCGGCTGAGCTTCAACGTTAGGGCAACAGGGATAGAAGCATGAGTGACGATTCAGAAGAAAACGAAGATAAGGATTATCCAGAAGGTAGTAATACTTCAAAGATTTCCCGTGCTGCTTTACAAGCCGCAGGTGGGCTGATTCCATTCGCAGGTGGCGTCTTGTCTGCCTTTGCTGGTGCCTGGTCTGAAAAAGAACAAGAAGAGGTAAACAAGTTTTTTAAGTTTTGGGTTCAAGGTCTAGAGGACGAACTAAAAGAAAAAGAAAAAACACTAATTGAAATCATGGCTCGTCTAGATATGCATGATGAAAAGATTGCAAAGCGAGTAGAAAGCAAAGAATTTCAATCAATAGTTAGAAAAACATTTCGTGAATGGTCGGCAGCTGAAAGTGAAAATAAAAGAGAGTATGTACGAAATATTCTTGCTAACGCAGCCTCATGTGACGTGTCAAGTGATGATGTGGTGAGGATGTTTTTTGATTGGATAGACAAATACTCTGATATGCATTTTCAAGTTATTGCTTCAATATATAACTCAAATGGAATCTCACGAGGTGAAATTTGGCGTAGGATTGGCAGAGAGCCAGTCAGAGAAGACTCTGCTGATGCAGACGTTTATAAACTACTAATCAGAGACCTTAGTACGGGCGGTATAATTCGCCAGTATAGAGAACGTGATTATTATGGAAACCCCATACCTAAGAAGAGTGTAAAACGCCCTAAAGGTAGTGGTCCAAAACCTCCAGTATCAGCATTTGATGAAGAAGAAACCTATGAATTGACAGAACTTGGTCAACAATTTATTCATTACGCAATGACTGATCTTCCTATTCGAATTGAGTATAAACATGAAGATGAGCAAACCCAGCCCTAACCAGCGCTTCGTGCGGGACCGCCTTACTGCTCCGCTTCGCTGCGCAGGCGGCCCCACAAGCAAGCGTTAGAACACAAAATGCCCTTTCAAGATTCCGATCCCGAACGCAGAAACCTGATGATTAGTTCATTGGGATTCATCCTTTTTTTCTGGGGCGGAGGATGCCTGAAGGATGATTCACTGAAGCTACCCATGCTCAACATCGAATTTTCACGCCCTGGAACAATTGCATTGTTCGCATGGGTAGCACTTATTTGGTTCCTTTACAGGTATTGGCTTAAGCATTCATTTGGGTTCTGGGAGCAATTTTCCACTGAGTTGTGCGAAAAGAAATATATCGAGAAGGCAATAGCTAGTGTCACGCAAACAGAAGCAGGTCCATTTGTCCCAGACACCGAACTGGGCTTCCACATGAACCGAATCTACTGGCAATGGAACGGAATGCATGCTGAGTGCATTTACGCCTCGAAAGTCACGAGGAACAAAGATACCCACCAGATCGGCGTGATCACTGGGCATGATCCAAGTAAAAACATCGAATACAGATTTGATGGCCTTGCAGGATGGAAGGCCGCATTAGCCATCACCGCTGACTGCATGTTTTCAAGGCCGAGCTTTTCAAGCTATTTCATACCTTACGTTCTTTTCGCTACAGCTGTAATTAGCGGCATTGTTGCGTGGGTGTTCTAACAAGTGCCTCAAATACGTTCGCTATCGCTCACTGGGACGCTCCACCGCTACGCGGCTCCGCGCCCCTTAGGCAAACGTTATGTGGCTTTGTCGTTGTATGCCGGTCTAGGGAGTCTGCTATGAAGATTATCGTATGTTTAATTGCAGCATTGTCGCTGTCCTTTGATGTCTGGGCAGACGAAGCTAAGGAGAGCTTGGCTTGTATGGCAGGTGCTTCAGCAGACATTGATGGAAGCAAAAGCTATCCGACAGATGCCTCCTCAGTACGATTTTTACTGACTTTGCAAAAAAGAAATCAAAAAATAATTGCATTGCACGTCAAGCATACTGGTGCAATGGAAGGTATGCCTGCCACTTGGTATCAGTGCTCAGTTAATGGAGCTGGAAACTTATATACGTGCGTAAATGGTGCGGAGGTAATCTGGTACTTTCCTGCACGAAAACATGGGGTAATAGCTAACCTAAACATTGTGCCCGTGTTAAAAGAAAATAGGGCTAATGCAGCAGGAATATACAACTATTCTTGCGCAGTAATTTAAATTGAGGGATCAGACTGCGATTTCTTGATGACCGCTTCGGGTCGGCAACGGTCGTCGGCAATAGCTCATTAGCTTTGGCGCTATAAGGCGACGGCATTCGGCCAGAAGCGGACCTTGGCGGGTGGGTGAGTTTTTACTCTGACTCCAAATGTCCCCAGTGATTACCACCCCCCCCCGCAGACCTCCAACAAGAGCGCTCCTCCGGCCCCCAGTTAGAGAACGGGTGCTGATGGGGTATGGGGGAATGTGTGCGGCGCGGGTATGAGCTCACGAATCTGGCGCTGGAATCTAAAGCGGTATCCACTGCGACCACAACATCTAGCGGGGTGAGTGCTTAGCAACTACTAGAGGATTAACCCAAGACAGGACCAAAGCAATGGGGGTTAATCATACATATGCTGCTGTTTTAATTAGACTTTTAGTCTTCGGTCGCCCTGGATGCATTCCGCGAAAAACGGGGGTATGCTGTAAATACGCTGGACAGAACGCAAACACCGTGCCTACCCCATTGAGGAATGGCGAAAGTATGGCGGGAGCTGGGTCTAGTGGAGGTGCTGTCCGGCCCGTGTTGACGCACGGGCCGACCAGCTTAGAGACCGACTGTGGAAAGCCGTTCCCTGTACAGACAGCCAGACACTAGCACCGCTAGCGAAGGCCGGTCAACGCGAGTTGACTAAGGAAATAGCCTCCCCCAGATCGGTCACCAAGGCAACTATTTAGGAGATGCCAACATGACCGTAAACAACATGCCAGCTCGCACGCTGGCATTAACCGAAGTCTCGGGCCGTGAGTTCGAAGTTCATCCAAGACGCTCCACCTGGAATCACGTGCCGGGGGTCTATCTGATCCTTCAATGGACGCTGGGCGGAGATTACAGGCCGCTGTACGTGGGGCAGACTGACGATCTTGCTGATCGCCATGCCGCTCATCACAAGGCGGGGTGCTTCGACTCATATGGCTGGACCCACTTGGCGTTTCTATTCGAGCGCAATGAATGGGCGAGACGGTCCATCGAAGCTGACTTGCTGACCAACTACCACTGGCCCTGCAACGGCTAACTGAGAAGCCGGGGCCGCACCCTATCTTCGGACGGGGTGCGGCTCTCTTGTGACAGATGTAACTACCCCATGCTTATCTGCATATGTGCGTGCGGGGCGGAAGATCGGCTACAGGCAGTTCACTCGCCACAGCAGGAAGCCAAGCTCAGCAGCACCAGCCTCAATATTGGGGGGCAGAGTAAAAACTCTTTCGGTCCTATCGAGTCAGGCGCCTGGCCTGCCGGGCATTGGCTTAACGACCGCTCAGGGTCGTAAGCAGTCATCTGTCAGCTAACTGCACCTCGGACCAGTCCGCAGCTCAGATCAGCCCCGCAAACGGCTGCACCTGTACCGCGCCACCCACAGCCACCCCGCCACACTCATCCGGCAATACGA
>Ga0272444_10000980_pt1 | contig 28746 bp, 28 predicted proteins | sample SSMForm13_FD_201033 | JGI IMG/M metagenome (GOLD analysis project Ga0272444, IMG submission 201033) | Marine sediment archaeal communities from Little Sippewissett salt marsh, Falmouth, MA, United States - SSM-Form-13 | ecosystem: Environmental > Aquatic > Marine > Wetlands > Sediment ...
TTAACCTTGACGGAATCGCCGCCACATTCGGTATTCATTACTACTTCTAAGAGTTGATCGTACCTTGAAATTTTAAAACCCCCTGTTACCCGGTAACAGGGGGTTTTTCTTTATTATACCTCCGAATGATAATAAAAATCTGTTGACAAAAAAGTCCGATGTCACTATAGTGCCGCGTATCCGAAATGGATATTCAATCGTACTCTTATTTGCTGGGAGATCGTTCAACGGTAGGACAGCGGACTCTGACTCCGTCAATCAAGGTTCGAATCCTTGTCTCCCAGCCATTTTAATGAAACTCAGTTTTTATAAGCCTTCGGCGCAATAAAAATTGCCGGTTGAATTAATACCGATAGCAGAGCGTATCGGTATACAAAATGCCTTTCCCACATGGAGCAACACAGCTGTTATATCCTCAGTCTGCCCGCTTCATATGTTATACCAACGGGGATTTTCATCTTCTGTTCATCTTCCCCCATGTATCCCGAAGCGCCACAACACGGTTAAATACCAACCTGTCAGGTGAAGAATCTTTCGAATCGACGCAAAAGTACCCGAGCCTTTCAAACTGATATCCGCTCCCCGGGGCGGCACCCCTCAAACCGGGCTCTACAAAACAAGAGACCAGGGGTTCCAGTGAATCCGGGTTCATATAGTGCGTGCATTCCCCGTCCTCGCCTGCGGGGTCCTCTACACGGAAAAGCCGGTCGTAGAGGCGCACCTCGGCGGGCACACAGTGCGCTGCCGATACCCAGTGTATGACACCTTTTATTTTGCGACCGTCGGGCGGCGGCGCGTTTCGCGTGTCCGGATCGTATGTGCAGTGCAATTCAACAACTTCGCCCTTTTCATCCTTCACCATGCTTTCATACTTTATGACATAGGCGTTCCGGAGTCGCACCTCCCGACCGGGAGCGAGACGCTTATATTTCCCCGGCGGGTCTTCGTGAAAGTCGTCACGCTCGATGTACAGCACCCGGGAGAAGGGTATCGTGCGTGTTCCCATGTCGGGATTCTGAGGATGATTGGCACATTCGAACTGTTCGACCTGCCCTTCGGGATAGTTGTCGATAATAACCTTGAGCGGGTGCAACACTCCCATCGCGCGCGGCGCCTTTTCATTCAGGTCTTCGCGCACACAATGCTCCAGCAGGGCCATGTCGATGAGGTTGTCATTTTTGGCAACGCCGATCTGGGTACAAAAGTTTCTGATGGCCTCCGGCGTATAGCCTCTGCGTCTCATCCCTGCTATCGTGGGCATACGAGGATCATCCCATCCCGCAACCAGACCGTTATCAACCAGTTCAATCAGTACCCGTTTGCTGATAACGGTATAGCTCAGGTTAAGACGGGCGAACTCTATCTGCTTCGGGCGACTGCCGTCGATCAACTGTTCCACGATCCAGTCATAGAGGAACCGGTTATTCTCGAATTCGAGGGTGCAGATCGAATGCGTTATCCCCTCGATGGCGTCGGAGAGACAGTGGGCAAAATCATACATGGGATACACAACCCACTCATTTCCGGTGCGGTAGTGGGCCTCCCTCTTGATACGGTAGATAACGGGGTCTCTCATGACAATATTCGGTGAAGCCATGTCGATCTTTGCGCGCAGTACATGCGTGCCATCCTCAAATTCACCGTTGCGCATCCGTTCAAAGAGGTCAAGATTCTCATCCACGTTGCGGTTTCGATACGGGCTCTCTGTGCCCGGCTCGGTGAAGGATCCCCGGTATTCCCGTATTTCGTCGGCTGTCAAATCGCAGACATAGGCCTTGCCTCTTTTGATAAGTCCAATCGCAAATTGATAGAGCTGCTCAAAATAATCGGAGGCATAGTACATGCGGTCTTCCCAGTCGAAGCCCAGCCAGTGGATATCATCGATAATCGACTCGACATATTCAAGAGATTCGCCGCTCGGGTCCGTATCGTCGAACCGCAGATTGCATGTGCCCCCATATTGCGCGGCAAGGCCAAAATTGAGACAGATCGACTTTGCATGTCCGATATGGATATACCCGTTCGGCTCCGGGGGAAAACGCGTAGCCACACGTCCCTCATTTTTGTTTGTCTTTAAATCATCATCAATAATGTCACGAATAAAATCGGTGTGAGAAAAATTGTCCGTTTGTACCATCTTTGCAGGCTCCTTCAGTACCGAATTGATCCCCACTTCGGCCGGAGTTGATTTATAAGAAAATCTTTTGACTGGAATAGATATAAGGAAAGAGAGTGTGTGTCAATAAAATACAACCGCGGAAACAACGAAACACCTGAAGCACATGAATATAATACATGGCAAAAATAAAGGGCGCTCACCTTACCCGTGAACACCCTTCTATAATTCTGGCTCCCCAGCGCGGACTCGAATCCCGACACGATCGGGATTAACAGCATTGAAATACGAATCACCTATCAATCAGTCTTTTTATTGCTTCCCTGCTCTTCCAGCTCTTGATTGCACGCTCTCGCGCCATAGCCTCAGAACGTGTCTTGTATTCTTCGGAATATATCAGATCCCAGGGACCCGAAAAGCGTTTTGTCGTCTTGGTACTTGTACAGGAAGAGGAATTATGCTCCGACAGACGGCGCTCGAGATTGTCCGTCTGCCCAATATAATATCGCCCGCTTGATTCTGACTGGAGAATGTAAAGATAGTACATGGCAAAAATAAAGGGCGCTCACCTTACCCGTGAACACCCTTCTATGATTCTGGCTCCCCAGCGCGGACTCGAACCACGGACAAGCTGGTTAACAGCCAGCTGCTCTACCGACTGAGCTACTGGGGAGCATGGTATCACTCTATTCATTCTCCTTTCACCCGCTGGTTAATTCCGACAGATCGGAACTCTACCAACTGAGCTACTGGGGAGCATGGTATCACTCTATTCATTCTCCTTTCACCCGCTGGTTAATTCCGACAGATCGGAACTCTACCAACTGAGCTACCGGGGAGCATATTATCACTTTATTCATTCTCCTTTCACCCGCCGGTTAATTCCGATGCAATCGGAACTCTACCGACTGAGCTACTGGGGAGCATGGTATTACCTGTCTTACTTTTTCAATCACTCAATGGTTGGTTCCGATAAAATCGGGCCTCCACCAATCGAGCTACCGGTGACTCTCTGTTGTATACGAAGAATCGAAAGGGATTACTATCAGAGTTTACACTCTTTTACAAGACTGAATTTCTCAGAGATAATTATCTGCAATCCACGCAGGTAGTGAGTGTATCGTAGGATACTCCGGTGGTTTCGCTTATATATTTCAACTGATCTTCCGGGGCAAACTTTTTCCCGCATACCGTGCATTTTGCCATCTTGAAATGCCTGTCCCAGATAATCCGCTCGTCCCCGCGCTCTTCCATTGTTATATGCCCGGTCGGGCAGACATAGGCACAGGCACCGCATCCTATACAGGTCTGGGATGATTCCATGAATGGAGGGCCGACCATTTTCTCGGCACCGCGATACGAAAAACCAATAGCACTCACGCCGACGACTTGTTCACAGACTTCAACACATTTGCGGCACAGTATACATTTTCCCTTGTCTTCATCAGGGTGAAACCGGGTCTGCGGCTCTACCCCTTCTTTCTCGGCAATTTCCCGGACCAATTCTGCTCCCGGGCATCGTGCCATAAGCAGCTGCAAGACCAGCCGGCGTACATTGAGCACTCGCTCACTTCGGGTATTAACAACAAGACCTTCTTCAACCTGGTAGATACAGGAAGTAACAATCCGTGTCCTTTTGCCTTTTTTTATTTCAACCGAACAAAGCCGGCACGCACCGGACGCAGTCAGTTCATCGTGATAACAAAGGGTAGGGATTTCTATTCCATTATTCCTTGCCGCCTGCAGAATAGTCGCACCCTCTTCAGCCTGTATCTTTTTGTCGTCTATTACTAAGTTTATCATTTTTCTACCCTATTTTATTTATTCTACTAGTACCGCATCAAATTTACAGGTATCCAGACAGGAACCACACTTTACACATCTTTCCTGATCGATAACATGGGGCTGTTTTTTCTCCCCGGAGATACATTCCGCGGGGCACACCCTGGCACACGCACGACATCCTGTACACTTTTCCGCATCGATTGTATACCGGATGAGTTCCTTGCAAACACCGGCCGGACATTTCTTGTCCCGTATATGAGCATCATACTCATTACGGAAATATTTAATGGTACTCATAACAGGATTGGATGCGGTAGACCCCAGGGCACACAGGGCACCGTCAATGACTCCCTGAGACATTGATTCCAGAAGCTCCACGTCGCCTTCTCTGCCTCTTCCCTCGCAGATATCGTCCAGAATTTCACGCATTCTTCGAACCCCTTCACGGCAGGGAACACATTTCCCGCAGGATTCACCCTCAAGAAATTTAAGAAAATATCTCGCGACATCAACCATGCATGTCCGGTCATCCATCACGATCATTCCTCCGGACCCCATCATGGAACCAATCTCGGTAAGCTCGTCAAAGTCGATTTTCATATCCAGAAACTCTTCGGGTATACATCCTCCCGAAGGCCCTCCGGTCTGAACCGCCTTGAATTTTCTTCCCTTTAAAATTCCCCCTCCAATATCTTCGATGACCTCTCTCAGGGTCATTCCCATTGGAATCTCGACCAACCCGGTATTGTTGATCTTGCCTACAAGGGAAAATATCTTTGTACCTTTGCTGTTTTCGGTGCCGATGCTTTGATACCAGTCCGCCCCCTTATTGATTATAAGAGGAACATTAGCCCATGTTTCAACGTTGTTCAGGTTGGTAGGTTTATCGTAAAGCCCTTTATCCGTTCCGTGAATATACTTGGCCCGGGGTTCGCCTACGCGACCTTCAATGGAGGCAAAAAGTGCCGAGGATTCGCCGCACACAAAAGCGCCTCCGCCGCGTATTATCGTTATATCAAAGCTGAAACCGGAACCGAGTATATTGTCTCCTAACAGTCCAAGATCACGCCCCTTCTCGATCGCGATAGAAACATTCTTCACGGCCAGGGGGTATTCATTACGGACATATATGTATCCCTGATTTGATCCGATGGCATAGGCTCCTATTATCATTCCTTCAAGAACCGAATGCGGATTACCTTCCAGAAGACTCCGATCCATATACGCACCGGGGTCACCCTCATCGGCATTACAGATAACATATTTCGGGGTTCCCTCCGCATTACGGGTAGAATCCCATTTCCACCCGGCAGGGAAACCACCACCCCCTCGACCGCGCAGGTTGGCTTTCTTTACTTCTTCAATGACACCCTCCGGTTTCATCCCGTCCAACGCCTTGGCAAGAGCACCATACCCTCCTATGGCAAGATAATCCTCCAGACTGGTGGGATCGATATTGCCATTCATTCCGAAGACAAGTCGCATCTGTTTCTTATAAAAGGGGACATCGTCTTCATACGTGATCTTTTCTCCGGAGATCGGATCGGCGTACAGGAGACGATCCAACACCTCGCCATTCAATACCGTTTTCTGTATTACTTCCGCGGCATCGTCGAGACCGACACGTCTGTAGAAAATTTTCTTTGGATGGATAACAACAACAGGCCCCTGCTCACAAAAACCATGGCACCCGGTGGACCGAATGTCTATCTTTTCCTGCAGACCCGCCTCTTCAATCTCAGCCTTGAACTTGTCCACCAGCTTATCTGCACCGTACGCTATACAGCCTGTCCCGGCACAAACCGTTATACAGGGTTTCTCAGGATCCCGGCTGTTACTAATCTGTGTCTGCAGGGCCTTAAACTCTTCGGTTGATTTAATCTTCATCAGTTTCTACGTCTTTCCCCAGTTTTTTAAAAAGTTTATTGGTTTTAGAAACATTCATCTGACCATGATACTCTCCATCCACTACCAGGATGGGGCCCAAGGCGCACGCTCCAAGACAATTTACCGTCTCGAATGAAAATTCCAGGTCAGGGGTCGTTTCTCCGGCTTTTATACCCAGAACTCGCTCAATATTACTCTCTATCAAGGCCGCTCCGCGAACATAGCAGGCTGTACCCATACACAGACTTAACTGATGACGGCCGCGGGGTTCCAGGCTGAAGGCTTTATAAAAGGTAGCTACTTCGTATATCCGGCTTACAGGAATAGACAGATGAAAACTCAGCGCATCGAGTGCCTCCTTAGGCAGATAGTTCAGTTTGCTCTGCACATCCTGAAGAATAGGAACCAGAAACGATTTATTCGAGTTGTATTTCTCAACAATGTTTTTAACTTCTATTTCGATTTTCTCTACACTATTTGCTTCATTCATTCCTAAACCACCTCGACTCATACTTCATACTTTCAGCCCCTTTAAAAACAAGAGAGAATAATCCAATCAAAAGTTCCCCTCTTAACTCAAATCCTCCCAAGATTGCAGGTTCTCGACCTTGTTCAACAACTTGTTATATTCCAGATTCACTCGTGTCTGAATCACCTCTATATCGGCCGGGGTAAGATGTCTGAACCGACCCTGAAGCTTCAGATAATCTTCCATAGGCCTCAGGCGGTCCGGCTTGATGTTCATCGTATACTTTCCGTTTTCTATCTCATACAGCGGAAAAACTCCTGTTTCGACAGCCAGACGTCCCATTTTGATAGTATCTTCCGATGCTGTCCTCCATCCGGTCGGACAAACCGACATACAGTGTATGAAGGATGGACCCTTGATCTTTCTGGCTTTTTTCACCTTGTTCATAAAATCGAAAGGATAGCTGTGACACGCCGTCGCAACATACGGAACATTATGGGCTGCTATGATCTCGGCAAGATTTTTTTTCCACTCGCTCTTCCCGGTACTGTCGGCCCCGGCGGGTGCAGTGGTTGTCGACGCGCCGAAAGGCGTAGCGCCCGAACGCTGGATTCCGGTATTCATATATGCCTCGTTGTCGAAGCAGACATAGAGAAGATCGTGTCTTCTCTCCATGGCGCCGGAGAGTGCCTGCAGCCCGATATCGAACGTGCCGCCATCTCCTCCGATAGCAACGGTCTTTACATCCCGATCCGCTATCTTGCCCTTTCTGCGCAAGACTTTAAGACCGGCTTCGACACCCGCGCCGACCGATGCGGAATTCGGAAACGCCACGTGTATCCAGGGGAGATTCCACGCGGTTGTGGGATACATGGTCGAGACAACCTCCATACACCCGGTAGCGTTTACAATTACCGTGTCTTTGCCGAGGGCCTTGCACATCAGGCGAATAGCGAGAGCCTCGCCACATCCCTGGCACGCGCGGTGTCCGGCACTGAAATGTTCTTCTTTATCCACCAGTCGTGGGGCATACAGGTCAAAGTTTTCTACTATATTCATGATCCCCTCACTCCAAAAATTTCGTACTCCTCTTCCGGCCCTGTTTTCGCCACTCTGGCGGCCTTCTCGGCTATCTTGATAAAATCGCCAACAGGGACATCCCGACCGCCGAGACCGATAATCTCACTGATAATCGTCGGGCGGACTTTTTCATCATAGAGTGCCGATCTGACCTCGGAGAATACAGGTCCACCAGGACCACCGAAGGAAACCGCTCTATCGAGGACGGCGATTGCCTTAACGTCCTTCACAGCATTCCGTATTTCCTCAAAGGGAAATGGTCTCCAGAGTCTCAACTTCAGCAGGCCCACCGGCATCCCCCTGTCGCGAAGCTCATCAATAGCAACTTCGGCAGTTTCAGCCATGGACCCAATGGCAAGCAGTAATATTTCGGCGCCTTCAGTTTTATAACTTTCAACCGGTTTGTATGTGCGGCCGAATTTTTCTTCCCATTCTTTCCACACCTCAAGGATAACCTTCTTGGAATCTTTGAGTACCTCATCCTTGGCCTTCATGACTTCATTGAATATTTCGGGAAGAGCCAGAGTTCCCATGGAAACGATATTATCCGGATGAACCGCGGCGTATGGTTCGTATTCAGGAAGAAATGCATCTACCTCTTCCTGGCTCGGAAACAACATCGGCTCAACCACGTGAGTAAGCTGGAATCCGTCAAGGTTCAGGTTAACCGGCAGCATAACATCCCGGTGTTCGGCAATCTTGAAGGACTGCACCGTCATATCGACAACTTCCTGCCCGTTAGCCGCGAACATTGAGATCCAGCCGACGTCTCTCTGTGACATGATATCACTGTGATCGTTCCATATATTGATGGGACCGGACAGGGCACGGTTACCGATAATCATAACGATAGGAAGACGCATGGCCGATACGATCGGAACAACTTCAGCCATGTATAAAAGACCCTGCGAACTTGTCGCGGTGAAAGCACGCGCCCCGGCGCCGGAGGCTCCGCAGCAGGCGCTTAGAGCGGAATGTTCCGATTCTACACAAATAAAATCAGCATCAAGCCTTCCCTCCGCAACGATATCAGACAGGTGCTCCGGGATGTGTGTATTGGGTGTAATAGGATAGGCCGCTATCACATCAGGTCTGCACAGCGCGACCGTCTCCGCGGCGGCAAGGGCTATTTCCATACCAACTCTTTCTGACATAACCTATCCCTCCTCCACCATTGTTATAGCACCGGGCCAGCATTCATGTGCACAGATTCCGCATCCTTTGCAGTAATCCAGATCAGCTATAAAGTAGCCATCGGCATCCTGAGAGATGCACCCTTCGGGGCAGAATATATAACACATGCCGCATTTTATACACTTGCTGTTATCGTACACAGGTCTTTGAGCTCTCCAGCTCCCGGTATGATATTCACGCGCGCTTCCCGGCCTGAATACCATACAGCCGGGAATTATCTCCTGCCAGTCTTCCGGCCATTTCTTTGCTTTTTCCATAAATAATTACCCTCGAACCACTCAGTTTGCTGTAGCAATTTTTAACTCGTTATAGGCCCTCTCCATAGCCTTTATATTTTTCTGGGCTACCCTTCCGAATCTATGCTCCAAAGGCGATTTTGCTGATTGAAGCTTTATAAGCCCGGTCGCCTTGATCACTGCTCCCAGCATGGTCGTGTTTGTTATCGGAACACCCAATTCATCCCATGCTATCCTTGATGCATCAACAGCAGCCACGGCACCATCAAACTGTACTTCCTCTTTGATCTCTTCCGGAGATTTGCTCGTATTGACAACAAGGACACCACTTTGTTTCAATCCCTCGGTAACATTAATCAAGCCGACAAGACTCGGATCAAGAACCACCACCACATCAGGATCGTAGACTCCGGATCGTACATTTATGTGTTTGTTATCAACACGGTTGAACGCGGCTACCGGAGCGCCTCTTCTTTCAGGGCCAAAGCTTGGGAACCCCTGAGCATACTGCCCTTCCTCAATCGCAGCCAGCGCCAGCATCTCAACAGATGTAACGGCACCCTGACCGCCTCTTCCATGCCACCTTATCTCAATCATCAGGAACTTCTCCCTCGCTTGAATTCGCAAAGCTTCATTGTCTAACAAACTATATCTGTCCTGTCAATACTTAAAGTTTCACCGCTCTCACAGAGGATTTTCCAACCTTTCTAAAATCTTCCGTATATTATCTTGTGATCATTCATATTTCTTTATTTGAAAAAAAACATCTATTTTTTAGCACCCTGACAACTCGGACAATCTGATCTTACAAAAATCAAATCAGGTGATTTTTGCATAACGGGAAAAGCTGTTTCATCAAACAGGACACCCTTCATCTATAGCGAAAACATAATTTAAATGGCGAACTATCCGGGCTTTCTCCCATCCATTGCCATTTGAATTAATTGAACAGTATGGATCGTCTTGACATCATCTCTGCCTAAATGAGCACCGATGGTAATATTACACCCGGGACATCCCGTAGCTACAAATCCGGCACCTGTTTTAAGCACATTCTCCACTTTACGATTTGTTATAAGCGCGGACACTTCGGGATATTCTATCTGGTATTCCCCACCACCACCGCAACACCTGTTCGCCTCTTCCATCTCCACAAACTCAATATTGGGAAGTAAATTCAACAGGCGTCGCGGCTGAGCTCCGACGTTCTGACCCTTCACAAGATGACACGGATCATGATAGGTGACCCTGACCTTCTCGCTCACGGCGGGCGGAAATTCGGGCAACCATTCGCTATGCGCATCGATAAATTCCGAGACATCTTTCGTTATATCGGCAAGATGCTCCGCGGATCTAATCAAATTGTCATCCACTTCTTCTCCGAGGTCATGAAGTTCTTTCAAGATATGCACGTATTCATGGCGCAGAGCGGAACCACAGGTGGCACAATCCACAATAACCGCGTCGATATCTTCCCGGGAGAACATGCCGACGACCTCTCGTATACAGGAAAGAGATGTTTTGCGGTCTCCTGAGAGAAAAATCGGCAGGCCGCAACAGGACTGTTTCTTCGGAATCTCAACCTGGACACCCATACGGGTCAGGACCGACACAACCGCTTTGCCGATATCGCCAAAGACATAGTTGGTCGCACAACCGTGAAAATAGAGGACATGGGCATTCACGGCACCCTCCGGGCTGACTGTCTCCGGGAATTCATCGTTGAAAGGTTTGGAATTCATCGGGGGAATTCCGCTTATGGGAAGATTGCCGGCCTTTATTCTGCTCTCTATCCATGGCCCGCTGAATATTTTCCTCACCCATTTTCCGAACCACGCGGAGGTAGACATAAGCCACCCATGAGCGATCACCTGGAAGAATAATTTCTTCGTAAAACCGAGTCCGTAGCGTTCCGCCGCTCGCCAGCGCAAACTGGAAAAAAGTGCGTCCTGACGCACACCGCTGGGGCAGGCAGCCACACAGGATCCGCAAAGAAGACACGACGAAAAGAGAATATCATTCATATGCTCCGTGATTTCGAGATCTCCTTCTATGATATGTTTTGCGAGTTGAACCTTGCCGCGCGGACTGTGAGATTCCAGAAGCATTTCTCTGTACACAGGACAGGCATCGAGGCACAGGCCGCACTTTGCGCAATGATATACGTGTTCACTGGTAATTTCACTTAATAAAGGCTTATTGTCATTCATCGCATTCACAACTTTCATATGTATCTGATCCAGGAAAAGAACCAATTATTCGATAAACTTACCCGGATTCAATATCCCTTTGGGATCCAGCACGGATTTGATTTCCACCATCAGCCTCCTGGCGTCTTCATTCATTATCAGCGGAAGGAACGGTTTCTTTGATATTCCAATGCCATGTTCCCCGGAAAGGGTTCCTCCAAGCTCGACTGTAAGATGAAACATTTCGGAAATGGCTTTTTCCACTCTTTCCCACTCTTCTTCGTCACGTTTATCGGTTACGATCATGGGATGGGTATTTCCGTCACCGGCATGAGCCATCACCCCTACGGTCAGGTTATACTTTTTACCGATTTCAACGGTTCCCTTTACCATTAACGGAAGATTGCTGACCGGAACCGTGCAATCCTCCAATATACAGGTGGGCATCATTCTGGACATGACGCCGAACGCGCTTCGCCGGCCAAGCCACAATTTTTCCTCTTCCTCTGTCGATTCAGCTATCTGTATGTCGGAAGCTTTTTCTTCCTTACATATCTTTGTGATAACCTCTACCTGCTGTCTGCAGGTCGTCTCTTCACCATCAACCATGATCAGAAGAGTTCCCTCCGCATCTCTTGGCAATCCAATATGGGCCGAATCTTCAATGAGATTTACTACCACCTTGTCCATAAGCTCCAGAGCCACGGGAACAATACCTGATCCGATAATTCGCGCGACTGTCTTGCTTGCCCTGTCCAGTTCCGGGAAAAAAGCCTGAATACTTTGCTGGAATGGAGGAAGCGGGATTAATTTTACCGTAATTTCCGTTACAATCCCCAGGCATCCTTCAGATCCCGTAAAAAGCGATATAAGATCAATCCCCGTGACATTTTTTGCCGTAACACCACCGGCGTTGATAATTCTGCCGTCGGCAAGTACCGCCTTGAGCCCCAGTATCCAGTCCCGTGTCACGCCATATTTTACCCCGCGGGGGCCACCCGCGTTTTCACCCACATTTCCTCCAAGAGTACTGACCGCCCAGGAAGCGGGATCCGGGGGGTAAAAGAGACCCGCTGCTTTAACTTTTTCCTGCAAAGCAAGATTGGTATATCCGGCTTCAACGACTGCATACCTGTTTTCTTTATTCAGTTCTATAAACCTGTTCATTCGTGTCAACACGAGTACTATTCCACCCTGGAGGGGTACCGTTCCTCCACTGAGATTTGTGCCGGCCCCTCTGGGAGTAACCGGAATCTCCTCTTCGTTAGCCAATTTCATGATAGCCGAGACCTGTTCAGTAGTCTCCGGCATAAGAACAGCTTCCGGCATCGCCTCATCTACTGAGGAATCGTAGGAATAACTGATCAAATCTTCGACAGAATCAAGATAAAATTTGTTCCCCACGATTTCACGAAACTTTTTTGCCAGTTTTTCCTTTAACATTTGTAAAACTCCCTTGGTTCAGATTTTCTTACAGTTTATTCTCTTTCCCGCTGCCTTCAATGCAATGTATCGGCTATACGTTGTATCCTTCTCCCCGAAATCTGCAGTTCTTTACAGATTCCATCGGTTTCAGTTTTTTTCACGGACACCCGGTATACGTTTCGGGTGGCATGAAGCACGGTACGGAACCCGTATCGCTTCAACTGCCGTTTCTGCACCTTTCAAGGCAGCAGCTTCATATCCTTAGCAGGGCCAGCAATTTTCAATTTCCTCCTGTCTCTTTGAGGGTCTTTCACTCTACAACGACTCTCATTCTGCATAATACAGACAAACCCGATTCATCCCTTTCAGGTCATCAGGAACCGAAAAAGATAGCCGGCAGCCAGGTTGCCACTCCCGGAAACAGCGCCAGAATGACCATCGCCAGCACCTGCAGCAGTACAAATGGAAGAATACCACGGTAAATGTGCATCATATTGTATTCCTCCGGCGCCACACCCTTGAAATAGAACAACGCGTAGCCAAAGGGCGGTGTCAGGAATGAGGTCTGCAGATTGACACAAAGGAGAATCGAAAACCACAGGGGGTTAAAATCCAGCTCCATGGCAATCGGCATGAAGATCGGGACGGTAACCATAAGGATAGCCGCCCAGTCAATGAACATGCCCATGAGGAACACAATGGCCATCATAATAACCAATACAAACCATCTGTTGATCCCGGATCCGATCAGAACATCGGCCACGACATCTCCGCCGCCCATGCTCAGGAACACTGTGCTGAAAAATTTTCCGCCGATGAAAAGCATCATTACCATGGCAGTGGTCTTGAGCGTGTCGTAACAGCTGTTCTTGAGTACCGTCCAGGTAAGTCTCCGATTAGCCAGTGCGAGGATAGCGGCCCCTGCGGCCCCCATTCCGGCAGCTTCGGTCGGGGTTGCCACACCGCCCAGAATGGTTCCCATGACTGCGAAAATTAATGCCATTGGCGGTACCAGAGATTTTAAGGTCATGCTCCACTTCTGCGCGGCGGTATACTGAGCCGCCTCCTCCTTTGAGATCGGCGGTCCCAGTGAGGGGTTAACGTTGCAACGAATTAAGATATAGAGAAAATACATACCGGCCAGAATCAGACCCGGAAAGATAGCCCCGGCAAAAAGATTGCCGACGGAGGTTTCCTTCATACCCGTCAATCCACCGTAAACAACCATCATAATAGAGGGCGGAATCAGTATACCCAGTGTACCTGCAGCACAGATGATGCCGCTGGTCATCTCCTTCTGGTAGTTTTTGCGCAGGAGAGCAGGAGTGGCCAGGAGACCCATGGCGACTACCGAAGCGCCGATGATCCCGGTCGTAGCCGCGAATACGGTACACACTACGACCACAGCCAGACCCAATCCGCCATTGGTACGCCCCAGTACGACATACAGCGCCTCGAAAAGCTTGTCACTGACCTTTGAGCGATCCAGCAACTGGGCCATTAAAATAAACAGTGGAATAGCCACCATTACGTAGTTTTCCATAATACCCCAGGCGTTATTGGCAAACATGGTGAACAGGGCCGAAATATTGAATCCGTTGTCAATAAGCCCGAACAGGGTTGCGATAGCGGCCAGAGTATATGCAAGCTGATGACCGAAAATGATGGCCACAATGAGCGTTACAAACATCGCTACAGTCATGAATTCTACACTCATAATTGATTACCTCACCCTTTCCGCTCTTCCTTGAAATACCCGAATGTTATGAATCAGATTGGAGAAGCCTTGAATCAGAAGGAACGAAAAACCGATGGCCATCAGCGTTTTGATGGGATACACCGGCGGTGCCCAGCTGGTGGGATTGAGTTCTCCCTGCGTAATAGAGTTAAGCGCGTATTGCCAGGATGCGATAGTCATCAATACCATTACCGGCATAAAGAAGACCAGATTGGTCAGGATGCCGATCACGCTCTGCGTCTTGATGGGTAAAAGGGTCGTAAAAACATCCACCTTCACGTGGCCACCGAGGACATCGCAGTAAGCCAGCCCCAGTATAAAGTGTATACCGTATAGAAACGTGGTGGCCTCGAAACCCCAGATGGTAGGTGCGTTGAAGACATAACGCATAACCACCTCGTAGACCACCACCAGAAGAAGTGGCAGCGCAAGAAGGGCGCTGATTTGACCCTGCTTGATGTTAAAGGTATCGATCGCGTCGGATATTTTGCCTAACATGTCTTTATTCCTTTCACAGAGCATTGTATGCTCAATCAGGACAACAGGCTGGAGATCCGCTCCGCTCGTGGTGCGGATCTCCAAACCATCGTGTCGGACCCGCAGATAGCCTCATACACTGCTATTCGTTGGTTCGACCGTTTATATACATTTCATAAGGCCAGGGGGTCACGCCCGAACGGGCATCACGCCAGTCCACAAATTCCGCAATAAATGCCTCCTGGGAGTCCAGCACCTTTTTGACATCTGGATGCTTTTTCTTCAGGCCATCCAGATATGCCTTGGCGGTTTTACGGAAGTTAATCCGCGTGTCTTTATCCATCTTTACAAATTCAATCTTTTCCTTGAATGTTTTTATGGCCTTTGCATTAAGACCATTGATCCAGTTGTAGGACCACAACTGGGTCTCCATGGCGCAGATCTTTACGATCCATTTCAGGTCTTCGGGAAGCTTATTCCAGGCATCCTGATTAATGATGATATCGCACTGGAACCCGGGTTGGTGAACACCGGGTTGAATGGAGTATTTGGTAATTTCATCAAACCCCATGGGGTAATTGATGGCGGGAGTCGAATATTCCGCCGCATCGATAACACCACGCTCCAGCGCGAGGTAGACTTCGCCTCCGGGCAGGGGGCTGACCGACGCGCCAAGATTGTTCATGATATCCATGTACCAGCCGGGAGTACGAATTCTCATTCCCTGGAAATCATTCATTTTCGTCGCTCGCTTGTTTGAGAAGAGCCCCATCTCCTGACCGGTCTGGCCGGCGGGAAGTGAATATATGTTGTAGGGTTTGTACAGATCCTGAAGCATCTCCAGCCCGCCTCTTTCATAAAGCCAGATGTTATACCCTTCACCATCCAACCCGAACGGAACTGACGCGAAGGCCACGAATGCCTCGTTTTTCCCCTTCCAGTAGAGCGGAGAAGAATGCGCGATCTGGACCGAGCCCTGGGATATCGAATCAAAAACCTGGTTCGCCGGAATTAATTCGCCGGCGGAAAATGGTTTGATATCCAATCTTCCGGCGGATGCCAAACGAACACTGTCGCAGAAATGCACGGCCATATCGTAAAACAGCAGTCCCTTGCTCCAGGACATGACCATTTTCCAGCGAACTTTGTCAGTAGAGGTTTTGAATGTGACACGCTTGGCGGTGTCGTGACGGGCATCTGTACCAAATTTACCCCGTTTCTCCGCGGCAATGGATACGCTACTCAAAAAAAACAGGGCGAGCAGGATACAGAAAATAGTGGTTAACGTTTTTTTCATATTTCTTTCCTCCTTTCATTTATAGTACGTCAAATCTTATCAAGGAGTTCAAATCATCCAGAAACTTAATCACTCCCTTTTCTCAAGATTAACGTATTGAAGAAACAATAAAGTTACTGAAACATATATGCCGAAAAAAACGGTTATTACCCTAGAACATTCATACTGAGCTTTATCTCTCTCAGTGGTATGACCATTGTTAATACAAAAAATAATCGCTGTCAAGACATTTTTTAAAAAAATGTAAAATATGCGTAAATCCGATATAAGTAATTGATATTATGTTGGTAAAAATAAATCAATTATATATTTGCTTTCTGTTTAAATCTTTGATATGGTTGTTTAACATACCACTCATTGGTATTACCAAATATCCAATAAATGCCTGTTTCTGCATTTTTTGCATTTGCATATATATCTGGATAGTATGATGTGTTACAGAACATCAAACAGGGGAATCAAAACTGCTTTAACAACATCACCAAGGAGGATTAATTGTCATGAAACTCTCTCCAATAAAACCAAAGCGAATCGCCGATCAAGTTGCCGATCAGCTCCGGGAGCGTATTCTGCGCGGTGAACTGAATCCGGGCGAACGAATAATGCCGGAACGCGAACTTGCCACGGCCTTTGAAGTCAGCCGCACCTCGGTAAGGGAAGCCATCAACAAGCTCACGGCTATGGGATTCCTTGAGCAAAAACAGGGACGCGGCACGTTTGTTTCTCTCCCCGCGCCCGAGGAAAGAAATGCGCTGGCGGTCGCCATGAAAGGGCAAATTATGTCCCTTGAAGACCTGCTGGAGGTACGGATAGGCCTGGAATGCAACGCGACCTATTTCGCGGCCGAAAGAGCAACCGAAAAAGATATTTACCTCATGAAACAGAGTATAACGAAACTGATGCATTCCACCGAAGAGGGAAGGACGGATTCAAAAGCAGACGTGTCGTTTCATATGGCGATTGCCTGTGCTACGAGAAACGCTCTTTATATCCAGATTATGAGAGATTTATATGAGTGCCTCTCCGCGAGTATCGAGGAATATCAATACTATCGCATGAAATCCTCCGCCAGAATGGCGGAAATTGCCCAGGAGCACGCCCAGATCGCCGATTTCATCACAAAACACGACCGGGAACAGGCCTTCCGGGCAATGTTCAACCACCTGAGCTTTGCCCTGAATTTTGTAAGGGAGAAGAAGAACAATACATAGTATCTGTATTGTCGATCAGTCCGACAGGGTTTGGAGCAAAACAATAACTATACCCCAAGAGTTCCTTGAACATCATAAGAATATAGCCGAACAGGCTGAATTCTGAGAGAGTATCTAATTATGGATTATGCGCGAAAGGGACATCCCTGCTTCACCACCAGGGGTATAGACACCCATGGTTACACTATTCTTCGGGATGTTGAATTCCTTGTCGGCACAAAACTGCCTTCAGAACACACAGGAAGCGCCGCCAGAAACTCTGATTTCATCATGCTGATACGTACAATTTCAGGTGTCAGTTCAGTCACAGCGAAATCTCGAAATATCGATTCATCTGTTTCGGCAAATCCACCACGTACAGATCGTCTTTTAACGTTCCGGCGCGGCTTACCATAATGTAATCCGACACTTCCGAAATCGCAAATGGCGAACAATGCCATGTCCCCGATTTAAGATTTACTCCCTTTGTTCCATCAAAGATAACGGCAACCACTTTCTCGAGATCGGGAAGCGAATCTTTGTTTTCAAGATCCTCCGGCGGAGCCAGCAAGAATAATCCGCACGCTCCGAGCAGGGGAATAAACGCCTGAGATGTCAACAGATGTCTTTCAAGTATAGTGCCGACAAAATCCCGTTTGTTAACCCTGAGATGCATCAGGTCAAGCGCACCCTCCTCTACTTCCAGATGGCCGATACCAGGTGTAACGATCACTTCATCCTGCGGGTAGATTTTTTGCTCGGAAGAATTATAATCAAGCACCTGACCATAAGGCGAGAAATCTATTTCACTGAGATGTCTTGCCTTCAGTACTATTTTTTCAGCCATTTTTTTGAACTCCTTTCTATTGCAAAATCATGACCTCGCCACTCATATACACGGTTTTTCGTAAGCCGTTATTTATAGACCGGTGTAACCATATAGTATTTGCTCAGGGCCGACGATAACAAATCTCAATTTAATTCATAAATATACGGGGAAGCCATAGCGTCAGTTCCGGGATAGCGTAAAACAGGAAAAGCAATGCGATCTGAATAAATATATAGGGAGCACACCCTCGAATAATCTGATTTAATGTCATTTCCGGCGGAGCGATACCCTTCAGGAAAAATATATTGTACGCAAATGGCGGTGTAATGTATGAAATCTGAAGTGTGATACAAAACATGATAGCAAACCACACCGGATCTGCTCCGACCGATTTAAGGATGGGAGCAAATATAGGAACGATGACAAGCAGCGTCCCAATCCAATCCATAAACATTCCCAGTATTAAAACTATCAGCAGCATAACAACTATTGTACCCAGTTTACTTCCACCGCTGATTCCAAAGATGAAATTCTCGAGTACCTCACCCCCGCCCAGAGCCATAAATGACGTCGTAAAAAACCCGGCAAAGAGCATGATCAGGAATACCATCCCCGTTGTTTTCGCCATTGAAAGAAGTGCATCATGCAATGTGGTAAGATTGAGACGACCATAGGCAAGCATCAGGATCAGTGAGAGAAACGCTCCGACTCCCGCTGCTTCTGTTGGAGATGCAATACCGAAAAAAATGGACCCCAAAACACCCAGAATCAACACTATCGGGGGAAGCAGATCCCGCACCGTAAGGAAAAATAACCTCTTTGCGCCTACGTCCGCCCGTATATCTTCCGCTATAGGCGGACCTAATCCCGGCTTTAACCAGCACCTGACAGCGATATATACTAAATACGAAGCCCCTATGATCAACCCGGGGATAATAGATGCCATGAACAGACGGGCAATTCCTATACCGGAAACGGGACCATAGAGAATCAACATTATGCTGGGAGGGATTATGACTCCGAGTCCTCCACCCGCGCATATACAGCCGGCAATCATTCTGCTGTCATATCCTCTCGACATCATTGACGGGATAGCGACCAGTCCCATCATGATTACAGCAGCGCCCCCTATGCCCGTACAGGCTGCGAAAATAATGCATATTGCCATAGTCCCAAGGAGCAAACCACCCTTTAGATTACCCATAAGGAGGTGCATGGTTCCATACAGCCTCTCGGCGATTCCAGCCCGTTCCAGGATACAGCCCATGAATATGAAGAGAGTAATGGCCCCCATTTCATAGCTCGTCATCATCGTCATGACCCGGGCAGGAAGCATGCCAACCAGAGCTGTCCCCCATGCAATATAGCCAAATATCAGCGCCAGGGTACCCAGAACGAATGCGACATGAAATCCTACTACTATCAGCCCGATAAGGGCTACAAACATTAGAATGGCAAGTTGTTCCGGACTCATAATTCTCTTCCCTTTACAGCGATTACAAAATTGCGAATAATTTCAGCCAGGGCCTGCAGGCCCAGCAAGCCGAAGGCTATCGGTATCATTGTCTTCATCTGGTAAACAGGGGCACCGACCGTAGTGTGCCACGAACATTCCTTGATTTTCCAGGCAGCTCCGGCAAAATCTATACCGAACCAGATCAGCACCACGCACAAAAACAGTAATGATGAATATGAAATGATATCCAAGACGGCTCTTACCCGTAACGGGTAGCGATTAAAGAGAATATCCACCTTGACATGTCCGTGCTTTGTTTCCGTGTAGGCAAACGCGAAAAGAAAGACCATACTGTAGAACATCCAGGAGAGCTCGAATGACCAATCGTCACCCCTGTTAAAAACATATCTCTCTACTACGATTAAGACAGTAACAAGCATCTGAAGAATAACAAACCAGCTTGAAATAGCACCGGCCTTGTCACTTACATAATCAATGCATTTCAGAGCTTTTTTCATGAATCAACGGTCCTTTTCCTATGTATTTCCGGTTTGTGCAACATCTCCCCCGCACGCAGTGTGCGGGGGGAGATGTTACGTTCTGCCTGTTACCACGGCTCCACGGCGTACTTGTGAAATTTATCCATGAACGCTTTTTCGTGGTTCAGTATCTTCGCGCCCCACGGATCTTTGTTTGCCATGATCTTCTCTCTTACCTTTTCAGTCGCCTTGACGAACCCCTTCTGCATCTCCGGCGTCACCTGCAATATCTTCATCTTCTTCGACCATTTTTCGGCTATCACCTGATCCATATACCCGCCATAAACGAATGAGTGCCACATACTTAACTCGGCGGCATCCTTCACCGCCTGTTTCAGATTCTCAGGCAGCGCCTTCCAGGTATCGAGATTCACAAATATCTGTACGGTTATTCCGACAGGCTGATGAATGGTGCCGGTCAACACGTATTTCGCGACATCCTCGATACCGGATTTGGAATCGATGTAAAACGAGCTCATCTCACAGGCATCCAATTCACCCCTCTGCATCGCGGGTGTCACATCGGTCATCGGAATCGAAACACAGGTTGCTCCCAAGGCTTCGAAAAACATCTTGTTCAGACCGGAGGTTCGTATCTTCAATCCCTTAAAATCAGCCAGGCTACGAATGGGCTTCATCGAATACACCGCCTCGGATGCCGTACAGACGACAGGAAGCGAGTAGAGATTGAACTTAGTCTGAATGTATTCATTGTAAAGATCCAGACCCCCGCCATAATACAGATAGCGCAATGCTGAAAACACACTTTCATTTGTGTATCCCGGCCTGCTTCCAATGGGAAGTCCCGTCCATATCAGTGTTCCCGCAACATACATTCCGCTGTTATGCGTAAGATCAAGACGCCCCGCCGCCGTTTCAGTCATCGCCTGAATGGGGCCCACCAACTCTCCGACAGCAAACATTTTGGGGATTACCAGCTTCCCGCAGCTTGCTCTCTCCAGAGCCTTGCAGAAGAACTCGGCTTCGTCGTGAAATGCATCACCACGATGCCATGCCGATTGGGCTTTCCACTTAATTGTTTTCTCTGCAGCCTGTACAGCACTCCCAAAAACAAGGAATACGAGACTCACAGTTACTGCCAATAAAACAAGTGTTACAAATTTCCTTCTTATCATTGTCCTATCCCCCTTTCTTTTTGTTGTTTTTTTCTCCTGCTGGTTTTATGGTGCTTCCGAAAATCTCTTTCTGCAACGATTTAAAGGTGAAACGGATATGACTCCGCAACGATTCCCGGGCCTCTTCATAGGCGCCCATTGTAATAGAATCAAAAATCTGTTGATGGTCTTCCTGAGAATTTCGGTGAAAACCCGATGCGGAAAAGTATATGAACTGATAACGATTTAAATGGGAACACATCGAGTTGTTCCAGTACGTTAACAGTTCGTTCCCGGAAGATTCGACCAGTTTTACGTGAAAATTATATGAGATGTTGAGGTAATTAAGCTTCTGGCCCGTATCGTCATTGTCGGGCTTGGATAAATGTGAAGACATTTCGAGGGAAGAAGCCACCCCCGGCAGATTCCGTATATTGTTATGCTTGAGAAGCTCGATGGCATAACATTCGATCATTTCTCGTACCTGATAGAGATCCCGCAAATCGTTCAAAGATAATTCCTTTATATATGTCCCCTTTCTGGGAATACTGGCAACCAACTGTTCATTTTCCAGGGTCCGAAGCGCCTCACGAATCGGAGGCCTGCTGATACTGAGACTCGACGCTAAAGCGGTCTCATTAATCGAATCACCCGCAATAAACTCACCAGTGATGATTTTATTCCGGATGTATTCCGTGGCACTTTCTTTTATGCTTTTAAAATTCATTGCGTAACCATTCCTTAGTCGTATTTAGATTTATGTAAAAGAGATTGTGATCGCCCGAATAAGAAATGTCCCATCCCTGTCCTCTATATTGTTGCGGTCTACAGTCTACAGTCTACAGTCTTTAGTTGTGTGATATGATACTTCCTTAAAGTTGTCAAGGGAAAAAGTGGCGATTGTTTCATTGCCCGGTTCTCAGTCAAAATGAACAGGTATATTGAATAGTTGCAATAGAATATATTTTCAAATTGTAATGAAATTTATGAGAGAAATGTGTCTCAGGAACTGATTCTCCCCCAAAAAGCAGAGGTGTCCCCCGCCACGGCCCGCATATAAGGCACGGATAGACATGCGGCGGGAGGGCAAGCGAATAAAAAATCTCATGTCTGCAGCCAGGCACAGATCAGTCATCATATTTCACGGGGATGTAATTATTGACAGTTGCGGGTGTCCGTAATGAGGGGAAACTGATGAAGATGTTAAAAGTTCGTACTACTATTCGATACGCACGTATATTTCCTGCACACCCTTTCACGTATGGCACACTACAAAAAGTAATACAGGGAGGGAATACACATTAACCACTTTCGGTGTATCTGGATATGGGTATAATTCGATTTTATTCCCGGAGTGTTATTTGTTTGTGACGTGGATTATACCCGAATCGGCATCCACCATGACAGAATCCCCCGTGCTGATACAATTGAAAATGTTCTTCTCAGGATGATCCACCATCGGAATGCCGGTTATGATTGCCGCGCCGGATAAAACCGGCTCACTTTCCATACAGATAATCGCTGCCGGGACATTGCCGTTTTTTTTCGCGTCCCAGGCGGCACAATCCCCCGCGCTCGATCCCTTTCCCGTTGTAAAGACAAATATCTTATCGACAAGACTTTGTCCCTCCAGCGGATGCCGCGGAACAGAAACGGTACCGGTTAACGGATCCAGATCTCCCATGAAGGAGAACGCACCCTCGTAAACTACCGCTTCTCCTTCCGCCCTTCCCGCACATACTTTATGCGCTTTTATTTCCATGTCGGCACCTCTCCCTGCCACCTTCCCGTTATGGCTGCGTTTACACACTCTTCCTCGGTTCCAAAAAAGACCTTTGCTCCACTGACCGTAGCCAGGTAGTGGGCGCTCCGCGCGGAATTTGTTGCCGCGCTCCGGGCTCTCTTTTCACCGGCAATATCTTTTCGTGTGAAAGGATTTCCGATTGACGGGCACACGGGAAGAAAATGCCCTCCCGCATCCTCGATGATATCCGCCCAGCCCTGTTGTCTGGCAAGAGACTCTACGGGGGCTGAAGCCCCGATCAGGAGAGATGTTTTAATCTTTTTACCCTCCAGAAGATTCGCGATTCTGCCGATCTCGTCAATCGTGGCATGAGGACATCCGAACGCTACATGTTCCACCGTATCATCATCCCAGACATTGAGTCTCTGCCATGTCTCGGCCATTTCGCGCCTTCCGACCCGTAATACGCTGTCGGGCCTATGACCCCCACAGGCATCATCCAGGGTAGACGCCTCTGGGGTGTTGCCAACGATGTGAGCCAGCGTGACGGAGCCTGATGTCGGCATGGATATGACCAGCGCGCGCACAAAGTCAAAGGGCAGATGAGGCGGCAATCCGTTCACGGCAATGGGCTGGAATCCCGGAATCTGATCCCCGATATAATATCCCAGGCAATGATAATGAGAAGCGGTCCAATCCGTCACATCCAGATTGTCCAGCTCAACAATATGTTTTGCATATCGGTTTTCCTGCAAGAGAAGACCCATCAGGGGCGTCCGACCGCATACGGCTGCGGCCAGCGAGATCAAAATCCCCATTCTGTCTACCCGCGCTCCGAAAAGACTGTTATTGGCTACCTGCATGCAGCTCCCGCCCATGGAAACGACATCCCCCGTGCGCGGCATGATACCAAGCAGATACTCAGCGCATGTCTCCGTACGCAACCACCCTAACTTCTTGAAGGTATTAAGCTTTCTCTCGTGCTCCCCGATCCATCGGTCCGCGAGAGGCAGGCCCCAGGATTTCCATATTTCAGGCTGGTACGAGGGATGCGTGGTGACCCTGTGCGGAGTTTCGGTTACCGCCTCCGTCATAAGGTCCCAGAATTCTTCCTGGCAAAAATCATAACTGATATGGGCATATGAAACAGGCACTAATCGTTCCGCCCCAAACGAATCCCCCAGTTTGACGAGAAGTTCCATCGATCGCTGAATGCCCTTCCCGTAGTCTCCCTGGAGCATTTTTTGTTCTTCATGTGTAAGATTCATTGTTTTCTCAACTTTCCCCCTGCCGAGACCGGGCACACTGGAATATATTGAGATCATGAGGATACTGCAGCCCAGCTAATTTTGTAACCATTCATATTCGCTCTGCCCTGAGAGGAAAGAGCGCAGCATTCCGGTGAAATGTTCTATCTTTTGGTCGCGATATCTAGGGAGTCACACCGGAACGCGCAACGGCTTCCTCGTAGAGGTCCCTGCCCTTTGTGTCATTTATAACAATCAGCGGAAAATCCTCTACTTCCAGGCGCATCATCGATTCGGGCCCGAGATCTTCATAGGCAACGGTTTCAGCCTTCTTTACGCATCCGGCCATCAGGGCTGCGATTCCCCCCATAGCCCCGAAATACACGGCCCTGTATTTCACGATTGCATTCTTGACCTCGGCGGACCGTTTCCCCTTTCCTATCATTCCCCTGAGCCCCAACCTCATCAGATCGGGGGCATATGCATCCATTCTGTAGCTTGTGGTTGGACCTATCGACCCGATAATCCGACCGGGCCCCGGAGGTGTCGGGGCGGCGTAGAAGATTGTTTCTCCGTCGATTTTCACGGGCAGTTCTTTTCCTTCGGCTATCAGTCTGCACAGCCTTTTATGCGCCGTATCCCTGCCGGTTAAGATGCTCCCGCTCAGTAACACCATATCGCCGACGTTCAATTCTTCGCAAACATCTTGAGTAATGGGTGTATGAATGGTTATTGGATTTTTCATCAGTATTTCAGATCACCGCCTCCTTGTGACGCGCAACATGACACTGTATATTCACCGTCACCGGCAGGCTCGCGATATGACACGGCATCATCTCCACATGCACCGCGAGGGCGGTGGTCTTGCCACCATATCCCTGGGGACCGATACCAAGCCTGTTTATTTCGTCCAGCGTTTCTCTTTCAAATGTCGCCAGCCGGGGGTCCGACCGGTTGGGTTCGCCCAATGGACGAAACAGGGCTTTTTTAGCAAGCAGCGCCGATTTTTCGATCGATCCGCCGATACCCGCGCCCACGATGATCGGCGGGCATGGATTGGAGCCGGCCTTTCTCACGATATCCACGATGTGTTTTTTTATACCTTCAATATCCGCCGACGGAAGCAGCATGTCGGAACTGCTCATATTCTCGCTTCCGCCCCCCTTCGGCATGGCAATAATACGTATTTTGTCTCCCTTAACGATCTCTGTATGTATGACGGCCGGCGTGTTGTCACCGGTATTTTCTCTCGTGAAGGGGTCACATATCGATTTTCTCAGATATCCGTCCCTGTACGCCCTTCGGACACCCTCCTGAACGGCCTCATTGAAATCACCCGACACATGAACATCCTGTCCCAGTTCTATGAATACAACCGCAAGTCCCGTGTCCTGACAGAGAGGCAGTGATGCATCCTTCGCGATCTTCGCGTTTTCGATGATCTTATCGAGGGCATATCTGCCGAGCTCCGTGTCTTCCGATTCGGCGGATTTCTTTATAACGGAAAGAATATCTTCACCAAGATCGGTGCTTGCCTCGATGAAGAGGTTCTTTACTGTCTCCATGATACTGTCGGAAGGAATTTCTCTGATCGTGTCCATAAGGCGGTTTCACACCCCCCGGCGGAATTCAATGGATTTGGCCATGGTCATCCTGTCCGCGTATTTCAGGTCGCCTCCGACCGGAATGCCGAAGGCTATCCGGGTAATCCTGACATCTATTTTCTCTAACAGTTTTGTGATGAGGAGCGCCGTTGATTCCCCCTGAACACTGGGGTTGGTAGCCAGAATGACTTCCCTGACACTGTTGGCGGATATTCTCTCTAAAAGCTCCTGCAGCCTCAGGGACTCAGGGCCGATACCGTCGGCGGGTGAAAGGACACCGTGCAGAACGTGGTATGTTCCCATGAAGCTTCCACTCTCTTCTATGGCGACAAGAGAATCCGGGTCTTCAACCACGCATATGAGACCCTTGTCTCTTGCAGGATCGCTGCATATTTCACAGACATCATCCTCCGTGAGATTAAAACAGCTGGAACAGAATCGAATCTTCTTCTTGACCTCCAGAATGCTCTCGGCAAGCCTGGCCGCATCTCTCTCGGAAGAATACAGCACAAAAGTGGCCAGTCGCTGGGCTGTTTTTTCACCTATTCCAGGGAATCTGGACAACTCTTTTATCAGACGCCGGATAGGAGGCGCGTAACCCGTCATATTGAAAACCTTTCATTATAAAACCTGCCCGCTGTTACCGTTGCCGGCAACAAAGAGCGATCACAATGAGAACGACAATCCAATAGTTTTACAGTCGAAGTGAAAAGTCCGATTATACCAGGCCGGGTATATTCAGGCCGCCGGTTATTTTCGACATCTCCTCCTGGGCCATTCCCTGCGCCTTGCGCACCCCTTCATTTATCGCCGCCATGACAAGATCCTGCAACATTTCGATATCTTCCGGATCAACCACCTCTTTTTCTATCTTCAGCGATATCAGCTCAAACTTTCCGTTGACTACGGCGGTTACCATCCCTCCACCGGATGTCGCCTCCACTGTCTTTGCTTCAAGCTCCTCCTGCACGCGCATCATCTTTGCCTGCATTTCCTGAGCCTGTTTCATTATTTTCCCTATGTTATGTGCCAATGTAGTTACCTCCTTAAACCATTTACCCTTACATCCGTTATTTCAGCGCCTTGAAAAACATCCATAATCTTCTGGACAAGGGGATGCCTGATCGCTTCGTTCTTTATGTTGTTTGCGGTACCGGGGTTCTTTGATGCCGCGCCGTTGGGATCGGGCGAGTTCCCCTCCAGCACTGCAATCTCTATTGTTGTACCCTTCCCGAAAAACTCCGACGCGATTTGCGTCAGAATGTTCATCTGCGGTTCGCTTTTGATATTATCCAGAAAAAAGTAATCTTTCGGAAACCCTATCTTAACACAATCGCCCTCATAGCCCAGAAATTCTCCGCAGTCGATCTTCGAGCTCAAGGGGGGATTATTTTCTTTTATCAGCGCCTTCAATTCCCGCCACAGGTCACCGCCGGCTGTTCTGTCGGCATTCTCTGTTCGCTCAGCACTTCCTGTTCGGTCATCGTTCCGCGGTATTTCATCCATCCCGGCCCGGTCATTTTCAGGGCCGACCTGCTCTTCATACGTCCGGGGCTGCCGCGGAGAGGGGATCTCTCGAGCTTCACCCCCGCCGAGTTTTATTTCAAGATTTTCCATTCTTGAAATGATTTCATCGACAGGGATAAGGGGTTCAAGATATGCCATTCTGACCACAGCGTATTCAAGGTTTATGCGCGGCTCCATACTTCTGCGTATGTCATCCTCTTCCGCCATCAGTATGTCAAGGGAACGCTGCAGGTTGTCTCTGGATGCTCCTCCGGCACGTTTCTTAAGCTCCTCCCTCTCATGATCGGGAATATCAGCTAACACACCGTCGCCATTCGTTATCTTTACCGTAAGCAGATTCATGAAATGGCCGAGAAGGATCTGGTAAAAGTGTTTTATATCCACGCCGGAATAGTACGCCTCGTCAATGATTCTCAGGCATGCTCCGGCGTCTCCTTCCAGAACAGCACCGGAAAGTTCAAAGATAAAAAGTCTCTCCGCAAGGTCGAGGAGATCCTCCACGTCGCTGTCCTTGATCTCCGTTCCGGCGTACGAGATGACCTGATCGAAGATGCTCTGGGCGTCCCGCATACTCCCCCCGCCCTCCCTGGCGATCCAGGACAGGCTGATATCGCTTATCGTTACCCCCTCTTCCTGAGCGATATGTCCAAGGGTATCCGCGATCTGCCTGACGGATATTCTCTTGAAATCAAAGTGCTGGCATCGGGAAAGAATTGTAGCGGGAACCTTATGTATCTCCGTTGTGGCAAAGACAAAAACAACATGAGGAGGGGGCTCTTCCAGTGTCTTGAGGAGTGCGTTGAATGCGGGCGTGGTCAGCATGTGGACCTCGTCAATAATATATATCTTGTAGCGCGAGGACACAGCAGAAAACTTGATGTTTTCACGAAGTTCCCGTATCTCGTCTATTCCCCTGTTTGATGCCCCGTCTATCTCACGCACATCCAGGGACGTACCCTCCGTGATCTCAATACAGTTCACGCACTGATTGCACGGTTTTTCCGCGGGACCCTTCTCACAGTTGAGTGATTTGGCGAATATTCGGGCCACCGATGTCTTGCCCGTCCCCCTCGGACCGCTGAAAAGATAGGCGTGGGCTATCCGGTCAAGTTTAACGGCGTTTTTGAGCGTCTTTACAACATGATCCTGCCCGACAACATCTTCAAATATCTGGGGTCTCCATTTTCTTGCAAGGACGAGATATTCCATGGATACACCTGTATGAGATTAAAAAGTGACAGCCGGGTGGTCCCGCAGCAAACGTCGGAATTGCTGCCGCTGCTTCCTCCCGGACCTGACGGAGTTCACAACCCGCCGTTCCACGGGGCCCGGCTGTCATACTGAAAATATATGGCGGAGAGAGGGGGATTCGAACCCCCGGTACACCTTTGTGGGCATACACACGATTTCCAGTCGTGCTCCTTAAGCCGGCTCGGACATCTCTCCATTTTTCCGGTGGGGCTTTGAAGGCCCCTTTATTGTATGGCGGAGAGGGTGGGATTCGAACCCACGTGAGAGCTTTTGGCCCCCAAATCGATTTCGAGTCGATCCCGTTACGACCACTTCGGTACCTCTCCATGTAAAGACATATTATTCGCCCGT
>Ga0272444_10000981_pt1 | contig 28670 bp, 28 predicted proteins | sample SSMForm13_FD_201033 | JGI IMG/M metagenome (GOLD analysis project Ga0272444, IMG submission 201033) | Marine sediment archaeal communities from Little Sippewissett salt marsh, Falmouth, MA, United States - SSM-Form-13 | ecosystem: Environmental > Aquatic > Marine > Wetlands > Sediment ...
CCTGTTAAGAATACATCGGGAGCTTTTTCCAGAAACTCCCGTTTCCACTGGGTAATCTGGTTTGGATGGATCTCGTGTTTCTGGGCGAGCTATGTCAGGGTAAGACGCTCACTGAGGGCTTCAAGGACGACCTTGGTTTTGAATTCTGCGCTGAATTTCCGGCGGGTTCGTTTCATGATGACTGCTGGTTTTGTTGTTTGTTTCCAATGTAACCAGCTGTCCTGTTTTTTGGGAGTGGCTCAATCGACTTGGGTGAGGGCGTGCCGATCAGTGAGCTGTCTGCCCAGCGCGCTCCAGCATGAGTTGTCGAGCGTAATTTTCGTGCCATCCTTCTGCGACAGGATATTTCCGGTACAGCTTTTCCCGCTCTGCTTCCAGGAGACGCTTCGGCCGGTGCTGGAAAGCGGCGCCGCAGTGAACGGTTTTACCGGTTTCCTGCATGAGGCTCTCCAGCCAAAGCACCCCCTCACAGCTCCGCATCAGATGGTGATCGAGAATGACGGTATCGACATGGTTCAACAGCCTCCATGCATTGTGCCTCGCGGTTTCGAGTTGACAGGTATGCAACCTGTCGAGATAGAGAGGCGGCCCTGCGGCAAACAGGATATCAGGCTCCCAGTCGATAAGGATATCGATCGCGCGTTCATCGAGGAGCTGAATGTCGGACCCATGAGCGAACACGACACCGTCGAGTTCTACCCTGGTCATCATGACGCTTCCTGCATGATCGAGCGGATCGCCATGCGGAACCGGCGGGGAAAACGTGAGCGGGCCCGTACTTCTTCCGGAGCCTGAGTGCAGCTGCGCTCCCAGCAGCTCATGCAGATCCTGATATCGATGCATCATCTTTTCGGAAAGATCATCTGGCGCTGCACCCCAGTACCGGGCTGAAGGCGCCGTGGCAGGCAGTTCCATGAAGGAGAGCTGGTAGGGGTTTGCGTTGTTCAGCGGGACGTGATCGCCATGATAATGGCTGAAAACGATATCGGTGGCATACTCCAGGGCCTCCTGAATCCTCTTGCGCACCCTCCGGCCTTCCATGACCTGAACGGGGTGGGGCAGAAGCCCGTGGCGACGGTAGCCGAGGGAAACCCCGGGATCGATGAGGATATGCTGTTCGCCGCTGGTGACAAGACAGCACATACCGCGAACCCCGAGTGATTCAGTTCCGATGATTTCGATATGCATAAGCGATTGAGGCAGATATTGACCTTGCTCTATTTTAACGGACACTATGAGAAGCCATTCCTTACCACCACAGGAGGTATGTACAATGAGTCAAACGCCCATGCGTCGGAAGTACAGTAAAGGAATTTAAGCACAATGCCGTCAATCTTGCACTCAGAAGGGAAAAACCGGTAAGAGAGATGGCTTCAGACCTCGGGATAAGCCCGGATCTCCTTTATCATTGGAAACATGAGTATCAGAAGCATCAACAGAGTGCATTTCCGGGAAGCGGCAAACTGAAAGATGCTCAGGAAGAAAAATCCGTTAGCTGGAACGCGAACAGCAACTGGTTAAAGAGGAGCGGGCCAGAGTAAAAAAAGCGTTCGCTGTATTCACGAAAACACCTTGAACTATCAATTCATCAAGGAGCATCGAAAGGAGTTTGCTGTCAAAACCATGTGCCGGGTTCCGGAGGTTTCTGTCAGGAGTTTCGTATTGGTCAGCCAAATGAAGTGTGGACCAGTGATCTGACCTCTATAAGAACCGCTGCAGGCTGGCAATATCTGACGGTGATCCTGGAGCTGTTCAATCGCGAAACTATTGACTACTCACTCAGTCCTCGGTTGACGACAGAGAGCACCGTGAACGTTGCCTTGGATATGGCTTCTTAAATAGTCCATTTTTTCCTTGCAAGTTCACTCTCTATTGATAAATCGGTGAGGGATGAACAGAGCTGGTGTGGAATCGATGGTTTAAGGCACATTTATGGTTTTGAGCGGATCGAAACCGTTGTCCTCTTCGTGAGGGTAGCCTTTGGGATTGCACATCACTCTGGTCTCACCGATAGAGTACTCCATGGCGGTATGGCAGTGACCGCAGATCCAGTAGTCTATTGTATGAGCAAGCACTTCCTTATCAAGGTCGGACACATAGGCTCCATTCAGGATGTCGTTTCGGTAACCAGGGGCGATACCTTGCAGTGAAGGGTGATGGTGGGTGACCACGATCACGGTGTACCCGAGTCCGGCAAAGTGATCGACCTCCTCAAACAGCTTTTTTTTCTGCCTGTAGTGGAGATCGAGAAGGTATTCAGGTCGTAACCGGTGATAATCAGCACCGACTTTTATCAGCCGATAGTCATTGAGGCCCTGACTGACGTCGAACATGGCGATAGGGTTAGCGCCAAAAAAGTCCGTCCAGAGCGTGGTGCCGATGATGGCAATCTTTTCCTTTTCCAGAATAAACTGGCCGGTATGGACGTTGTAAAATCTCTGCTCGGAGATGGCATTCTTCCAGGAGTGTTTCTCGATGTTGCCGTGATACCATTCATGATTGCCTTCAACAATGAAAACGTCCTTGAACTGCTTTGAGCATTGCGAAAGAAAAGCGAACCATGTCTGCTTTTTGCCGAGAAGGCCGATGTCTCCAGCAAGGATAAGGGTGGATTTCCTGTCCCCGGCAAGTTCCGGAACCACCCAGTCCTCGCCGCTCTCTTCTCGCCAGAACTCGTTGTGGATGTCAGACATGACTCTGAAAAGCATCAGTGCTCAAGGTTATGGTTCAATGTGCTGTGACGGGAGAGTTTGGCCCTAATGGTATTCAGGCTATGGCTTTTCAGCATAAGAAAGAATATAGTCCAGGCCGGCGTACACACTCTGTGCAGAACGATTCAGGGTTAATTGCGCCATCATTTTTGCAAGCGGATGCAGTTGGTCGACAAATCTTCGATTTTCTGATAGATACGCATGAAGAGGTTCATAGACATCGTCACGTATTGATATAATGTCACTATTGACAAATCCGACTTTCGAGAGTTTGTCTCTGTAGGATGGGATTACATAGTAGTTATCCTGCGGAATATTGAATTTCCCTGCTACAAGGCTCCATGAAAACCATTGCTCTAATCGCCTGAAAGGGTTGTCGGCGTTTTCTGTTGGCAGAATGTCTGCGGTCACAAGCCGTCCGCCCGGACGCAAAACGCGCAACGCCTCCCTGAAAAAATCTTCACGGGTTCTATAGTGAAAAGCGCTCTCCACCGAGACAACCAGGTCAACGGATTCATTGTCAATGGGCATCTCTGTCGCTGAACCTTCTCTTAAATCGATAGATTGTTCAAGACCCGCATTGATAACACGTATCCTGGCTCGTTCAACCTGTGAACCCGTAATATTCAGCCCGATGATTTTTTCTGGATTCAGTTTTCTTGCCCAGAGGATGTCTTGGTCGCCAAAACCATAGCCACAATCCAGCACGGTATCGCCTGGTCCCATGCCGCCTCGTTCTGCCACCAGCATTGCAAGCGCTTCACTGGCTTCATCAATGGTATTGGCTTGTCGCCAATAGCCCAGGTTCAGGTAGAGCGCGTTTTCGGTAAGGGAGGATGTGCCAATCAAATCATAGACTTCCGTTGTCTTCAAGCCGTGCAATGGATTGAAAAGCCAGTTCAGGTATCTGAAAAAACGATCTGTTGCGCTGTCTGTCATGGTGAGTACTCCTAACAATCTGGACGTTCCAGTCTTGCTTCCGAACTGTTGCAATAACAGTATAACCAGAAAAACGAAGAGTTGTCGACTACCTGTGCCGAATACTGTAAGGGGATGTTGCCATGCATGTTGCTGCATGACTTGATAATTTGATGTCGATGTATCATCTTTTATTCGATCATTGATTTATGTCTGATACCCATGCACGCTGAACAACACCTTTTTTCCACCACTCCTGTAGTAGGTCGCTTTCTCAGGAAGAGAGCGCTGGAGCGTCTTTTTGCCAGTGGGAGCAGAGAGGCCGGTGTCGCGCTGGCCGAAGCGGTAGAAAAGGGCCATCCTGAAGCGGACGATATGTTTTTCCGCCTTCTTCAGTTGCGGCACGATCGCCAGCCGGTTATGCATACTGCTGTATGGAACTACTGGAAATCCCGCCGATTCGCGGAGTTGCAGAAACGGATGCAAACTTCGGCATCGCTCCAGGCAGACCTGCTCCAGGCTCTCGAGATCATGCCGCACGATGATTGGGGGACCGGGCTCCTCTTTTCGCTCTGGAACCAGCTTGATCGGGATGACATCGCTGCACTCATCGAGTCACAACACCGTCATGCGCCAGCCCTTGAAATGGATGCGCTGTTCGGGCTTGTACGGGGCAAGCCGGAGCGATACCTGGACCTTGAAGATCCCGATTACTCGATCTTTGAAAAAGCCTGGCTTGCTGCATCGAGCGTCATGCGCCAGCGGATCAGCCTGACCGTGCTCAACACAGAGCAGTCTCGCCTTGTGAGGGCTTACGACCATGCCGTCAGGGAGGAGCATGATCCGCAGCTGGTGATCGAAGCCTTGAAGCTATGCGGCGATCACGATATGCTGTTCGACCGTTTGCAGGGGTTGCCGTTCAACGGAGCGCTCGAGGTGATCGCCTTCTGGGCAGAGGGTGATGGCCGGCCGAAAACGCCAGCCAAAGCAGCCATTGTCGAACAGGCGGTGATGCTGTACCGTGAGCTTGCCGATCTTCTTCCTGCTTCACGAATGGCAGCACCTTCGGGGACGAGGGATATATGTTCGTTCTGGACCGATCGCTACCAGACCAACGAATCGATCCAGGAGGAACTGTCACATCCAGATCCGTTCAGGCGGGCAGGAGCGCTTTACTGCGGTGTGCAGAGAGGCCTGGTGCCCCGTGACCGGGCGCAGGAGATTGCTTTGAACGGGACATGGCCTGAAAAGCTTGCCTTGCAGTATCTCTTTACAGCCCCGGGAGCAGAGGCGCGCAATGAGCATGTGGAATGGCTGCGGCCACAGGATAACATTGTGGCAGGCATCCTTTCGATGCGTCTGCCCGGCACGCTTGAAGAGAGCAGCCTGTTGGCTGACAAGCTCAAGGCTGCTACGGGACAGGGCAGCGAGGATTACCGTCACAAGCTCTTGCAGATGCTTGCATTGCTGCAGGGGTATTTTCTTCGCGGGCTCATTACTGTTGACAGCAGTGACGATGCAACGGAAAGCAATGCTGTCGAGACGGAAGACCTGGTCGATGTTGAATGGTAACCCTGAATCCCTGGTTTTGCAATGAGTGGAAACAATACTATCTGGCAGCGCCTGGTCTCAGCACTGAAAGGTGCTGATAAGCATGAATCCAGGACGCTTGCAGCGTTGCGTCTCCAGCTCGAGGAGCGCAACAGGGAGGTGGAACGAGTCAAAAAAGAGTATGCACTGCAACGCGAGCAGGCGAGGTTCCAGGGAGAGCAGGCAGCAGGTGATGCCCTGGAGAGTATTGTCCGGGAGTGCGCTGCACCGCTTGCCACCCTGGCTGCCATGGAGGCCCGCCATCGAAAGCAGGGTGACCTGCATCCGCCGGATCTTTTCCGGGTGGTTGCGTCATTGCAGGCTCCGCTTGCCAGGCGAGGGATGGAGCAGATTGGCCAGGTTGGAGAGGAACAGCCTTATGATCCTGCCCTGCACCAGGTGCTCGACAATGCACGCCTGGAGCCGGGTGACCCGGTGCGTATCCGGTTTGTGGGTTTTCGCTTCAATGGTAAGCTCGTTTCCAAGGCACAGGTCGGTATCCTGCAATCACCAGGTGATATATCAGGGATGTAACCATGGCTCTTGCTTTTGATTTCGGGACATGCAACAGCGTTGTCGCTCGCTGGAACGAAGCCCTTGGTGCCCTGGAGACACCGGAGTTGCCGAACCTTGGTATCCGCTACTCTCAGCCCGGCGAGATGGATGCGAGGGTCATTCCCTCCATGATCCATTTTGGCGGGGGGGACGCTCCGCTGGTTGGGGGCCAGGTTCCTGCTGCCGGTCTCGTGAACCATCCAGGCACCTTCCGCTGGCTGAAGATGGATATGCTTCGCACCGGTGGGGCCAATCGCGGTCGGCGTGTGGATGGCACGGTGATCTATCCCCGGATGGCGGCAGATACGCTGGTTGACCGTATCCTGATGTATGTGCGAGGGGTGTTCGGCGACATTGATGACGAGCTGGTACTGACTGTTCCTGTAGAGGCGTTCGATCACTATATCGACTGGTTGCGAGAGGCTGCGATGAAGCGGTTTCCTGGCGGTATCAGTATCATCGACGAGGCGACAGCCTGTATGCTTGGGTACACCGATGATGTACTCGATAATGAACCCTATTGTATCGTTGATTTTGGCGGCGGTACCCTCGACGTTTCTATCGTGCGCAGCGACTTGAGGAGCGCTTCCCATGCTCGATGCCGGATTCTCGGGCGGGCAGGTGAAGAGGTTGGCGGCATCATGATCGACAACTGGCTCCTGGAGCATATCCAGCAGGAACAGGAGCTTGGTGACGAGGATATCGCCGCTATCGGCCAGTCGCTGCTCGAGGCGGTGGAACAGGCGAAAATCGCCATTTCAAACGGTAGCCCTGAAGCCTCCTTTTCACGCTTTAACGATGTGACCGGTCGCTTAATCGATGTCACACTCACGGCATCTACACTGAAGGCAGTGCTCGAGAAAAAGCGCGAGCCGGGTATGCAGAACCTTTACCAGCACATGATCCGCACGCTCGACCGCGCCCTCGACCAGGCGCGGGATCGGGCAGGTATTCGCAAAGAGGAGTTGAAGGGGATTTTCCTTGTTGGTGGCAGCAGTCTTCTTCCGGGGATCGAAGAGAAAATCCGCGAGTTTTTTCCCGGCATCGAGGTGCATGCAGGGAACCCGTTCGAGGCTATTGCGCGAGGAGCCTGCCTTTTTTCTGGCGGCGTGATCGACCAGACGCTTACGCACGATTACTGTTTGCGAAGCTGGAACCGTGAGCTCAGGGATTTCGAGCTGGTACCCGTAGTGCCGCGAGGTACGCCTTACCCGACTGGTAAGCCGGTGAGCAGCAAGTACATCAAGGCAGCCTCGGATGTTCAGAATGTACTTGGGCTGGTGATCTACGAGCGCACGTTAATGAGCCGTCCCCTGATTTCCTACGTCAACGGAGCTGACGGCCTGCGTCCCGTCAAGAAGGGAGAACGCACGGAGAGCCGTTCACGGCCGCTCAACCCTGAAGATAGCGAGTTTATCCACGCAGTACCGCCATGCCGTTCAGGCGATAGGCGCTTTATTGCCGGATTCGGGGTTGACAAAAACCGCCGCCTTACGCTCTGGCTTCGGGATACCGAGCCGGGCAATCAATCATGTATCCGGTTGCGAGATGGCTCATCTCTCCCTTTGCCGGTGGAGGATCTGCCGGTAGTGAAACTCTGAACTATGAATACCTATGTCCTGGCTTGATGAACTCAAACTGAACATCGCGGCTCGTGTCGCGGTTATCCACCTGGTGACTGTCGATGAAGAGGATGCCCTCAAGGCACTTTCCCTCTGCTCGCAGTCCCCTGAATGGCCTGACGGCATGGGACTCATTACCTGGGATATCGGAGACCAGTTCCGGCAGGTACTCGAACCGGCACACACGTTCAGCAAGCTGGCGGCAACGCCTGAATCCGTGCTCGATATCATCGATGACTACAAGGGATCGGCAACCTTTGTGCTCAAGGATTTCCACCACTTCTGGGAGCATAGTCGAAAGGTGTCGCGCATGTTGCGCAACCTGGCATCGCGCCTGCCGTTTCGTGACCAGGCCGTGAACGTTATCGTAACCAGTCCCGGGCAGGATCTTCCCGTCGAACTCTGCCACGATATCCCTACTGTCGACATCGGTAAGCCCGACAGCGCGCAGATGCTCGAACTGCTCGAACGGGAAACCCGCTCCACGCGTGCGCTCGACAACGCTACGCATGGCTTGCGTGAACGGTTGGTCGAGAGTGCCCTGGGGTTGTCGATGATTGAGGCCGGAAGGGCATTTCGCAAGGCTATCGTGCTTGCCGGCGGGCAGCCGCTCGATGAGCGTAGTGTCCGGCAGGTGCTCAATGAGAAGCGGCACATTATTCGTGAAAGCGGCGCGCTCGAGCTCTACCCCTACACCGGTTCTATGCAGAACGTTGGCGGACTCGGCACTCTCAAACAGTGGCTCGATCAGCGCCAGGAGGCGTTCAGCCAGGATGCTCGCGAGTATGGCCTCAGCACCCCGAAAGGGGTGGCGCTCATCGGTATTCCCGGTACAGGTAAAAGCCTGTGTGCAAAAGTTGCAGCCGGGCACTGGGGGATGACACTGCTCCGGATGGACGCTGGTGCGATTTTCAGTGGGCTTTTGGGGTCGAGTGAGCACAATATTCGTGAGGCTATCCGGATTGCCGAGGTGATTGCTCCCTGTGTGCTATGGGTTGACGAACTCGAGAAAGCATTTGCCGGATCGACAGGGGATAGCGGCACAGCAAGCCGTGTGCTGGCTACCTTCCTCACCTGGATGCAGGAAAAAACTGCCCCGGTATTCGTGTTTGCTACGGCCAACAACATCGAACGCTTGCCACCCGAACTGTTGCGCAAGGGCCGGTTCGATGAAGTATTCTTTCTCGACCTTCCAACCCACGCCGAGCGGGTCAGCATTCTCGACGTCCATCTCAAGGAGCGGGGCTATACCATGCTTTCGCACCGCTTCGACCTCAACGCAGTTGCTTCGGCTACCGAAGGGTTTGTCGGAGCTGAACTGCAGGCACTGGTCAACGATGCCATGTTCCCGGCGTTTCGCGACAACCGGCGGGAGATCGAGACAGAAGACCTGCTTGATGCCGCTCGCTCGATGGTGCCGCTCTCGGCATCGCATCAGCCGGTGATCGACGAGTTACGCGAGATGGTCAGAAATGGTCAGGTCCGCAATGCGTCCATCGATGCAGCATCCTCTTCAGCTTTGTATACCCGAGATCAGTTATGACATTACCTACCTTCAACACTACGCTGGAAGAACTCAGGAGCCAGGCGATAATGCCTGCCTCCGAAGAGCTTCCTCCCGTTATCGTCAATGAACAGGATGGTTCTCCGATGGTGCTGGTACCGGCAGGGAAGTTCACTATGGGCGACGACCTCGACAAGGAAAGCCCGCAGCGCAGCCTGTGGCTCGATGCATTCTACATATCTGTGTATGCTGTTACCAACCGCCAGTACCGTCTGTTCGTTGAGGCTACCGGCCACCAGCCACCAAACATAGGGGCAAGGATCGACTCGCTTTCGTTCTGGCGCGAAGAGGGGTGCCCTGCGGAGTTCGATGATTACCCGGTGGTACTCATCAGCTGGGACGATGCGAACGCTTACGCCAGGTGGGCTGGTTGCCAGCTCCCTGATGAAGCCCAGTGGGAAAAAGCCGCACGGGGGCCGGAAGGTTTTGTCTATCCCTGGGGCAACACGTGGGATGAAAACAACTGCCGCCATCGCAACAACAAGGGCGAAGAGTCGGTTGCCCCTGTTTATGCCTATCCCGAAGGCGTTTCAGGATACGGTACCTGGAACCAGGCTGGCAACATTATGGAGTGGTGCTCGGCCTGGCGGGGAGAGGGGAGTGACGGAACCAATCCGGATGGTGAGGGCGAACTCTGCCAGGAACGTGGTGGTTGCTGGCGCTACCCCGACAAGTTTGCATTCCGCGCTTCACAGCGATCGTTCGTGGTTCCCAAGGCAGTCAACGATTTCCGGGGCTTCCGGCTTGTGTTGCCGGTGAAAGGGAGAGACGATTGAGTGCATCGAGCAGTGCCCGGAAACCGATCCTCTCCTGTTCCAGCCTGACATTGTTCCCTGGCTTGTTGTCGCGCAGATCGTTGTAGAGGGCTTGTTCTTCTGCGGTGAGCCTGGTGAGTGTTGCGGTTTCGGTGTGCTTCTCTTCTCCCCAGAGCTGGCGATGGGCGAGCAGTGTCTCCCGATCCATGAGGAAGGACTCTGCATGGGGCAGGTATTCCCGCAGCTGGTTGAGGATAGCGAACCCGTGGGTGTCGATATCTCCCCAGTACAGGATATTTCTGCTTTGAAGCCAGTCAATACCATCGAGGTTCCGGAACCCGTAGCCGGCACCAAAAATGACCATTGCTTCTTTTACCGGTGGGAACGCCAGGAAGTTGATTTCGTTTTCTGTGATGAATACTGTTCTGACAGGGATGTTGAGGCGTGCAAAATCCTCTCTGGTGACGGTGATGTCCTGTTCTGTTCCTGGTGGCAGGAGTGAAATGGCAGGGTCGAGCAGGCGGAAACGTACCCGCAGGGGTTTGTCGCGGAAGCCGTAGCGGCGACAGAAATTGACAGTTCCGGTGGCTTCGGTATCGATCGCATCCGGTGGCAGGGCGAGCTCAAAGAGTTCCGAAAGTACGCCCCGGTGCTGTTCGATACATTTGCTGTGTATACCGGGGAGATCAATCTGCCTGGGGTAGATGGCGGGCCTGGGATGGGTGCGTAACCATGCTACAATCTGCAGTAGGAGGGGCCACGAAGCAGACAACTCCAGGGCATCGTCAATCGAGTCAATCCATAGTTTTAAAGATAAAGGATTCGGATGCATTTCCCTACCATGTCGTGTACAAACCTATAACAAATGCAGCAGCCACAATAGAGGGCCCGAACGGCCATTCGGCTTCGGGACTGAGCCCCTTGAAGCGCCGCCATATGAAATACCAGGCTATGGTGAGCAGATTGGCCCACAGCATGATGTAGAGCACGTCGACAATGCCTGACCAGGCTGCCAGTGCGGCAAAGAGTTTTAGGTCACCTCCACCAATGCCAATCTTGCCCCGTATTCGCTGGTAGAGCCAGGCAAACCCGCCCATCACCACAAGCACTAGAGCAGCAGATAGTGCACTGGCTGCAAGGCTCTGGCCGGTAATTCCTGCATAGCTGCAGGCAAGGCCTGCGATTCCCAGCGGCAGGACAACCAGGTCGGGCAGGAGGGTGGTATCCCAGTCTATTAATCCCAGCAGCAAGAGTGTGCTTGACATGAGTGCGAGCGGAAGCGCTTCCCAGAATGGCTGCAACGGCATTGTTTGAGCTACAAAAACCCATACCAGGGCATTGAGTACCGGTACCCAGATGCGCCGGGCAGGTGGAACAGGGTGCTCAAGCCCCCCGCCTGGTCCTTCCCATTCGTGCAGTGCTGCATCTGCCAGATGCAGCACTTTACCGGGAATAAATCGGGCGAGAGGCACGAGGCACAGGCCGAGCACGCTACCAGCAGCAAACCATGGCAGTTGGGTCAGGAACGTAGAGAGTGTGGGGTAAACGTTGATGTTCATAGCTTATTTCGATAAGACCTGCATGAGTTGAATGGCCGCCGGACCAAGGAGCACCAGCAGAAGTGTAGGGAAAATAAACAGGCCGAGTGGAAGCACCAGCTTGACAGGAATCTTTGCGGCAATTTCTTCAGCACGCTGGGTGCGTTTTGTGCGCATGACTTCGGACTGTACACGCATGGATTCAGCCAGGCTGGTGCCGAACTTGTCGGCCTGTATGAGCATTGCAACAAGGTCTTCAAGGTCTTCGAGTCCAGAGCGCAGCGCGAGATTGCGCAGGGCTTCGGTGCGGTTTGCCCCGGCACGCATCTCGAGCACCGCAAGGTAAAATTCCTGGGCAAGGTCGGGGCTTGTCCGGGTCATCTCCTTTGAGAGGCGGGTTATGGCGGTATCGATACCCATGCCTGACTCGGTGAACACAACCATGAGGTCGAGCATATCAGGTAGGTTGTCGCGCATGCGTTCACGACGTTTTTTGGTGATGAGGCCAAGGAGCAGTTCAGGCAGGTAGTAGCCTGCTGCCGAAGTTCCGATGACAAGGAACAGGGCCTGAACAAAGGGAATACCTGGTTCTGTGATGTAGATGAATAACGCCAGTGCCAGGGGCAGGACCAGCGTGAGCAGGGTTTTGAGGGCGAAGTAGCGCTGAGGCGCATTTGGCGTGCGAATGCCTGCCTGGAGAAATTTAAGGCGAACACTGGAGCTTTGCCACCCTTCTTCAGGAACCGAGAGCCTTGAGAGCATAGATATGACATTGGCCATCTTTCGGGAACCCGCTTTTTCGGGGTTGGCTGTGTTAGCTGAAGCCCAGTTCTGGCGAATGATCCTGGCGAAACGTTTTTTGAGGTCGATATCAAGTATCGATGCATACAAGGCAAGTACCAGGGCTGTGACAGCTGCGCCAGAGAGCGTTATGCCAAGCACCTGGAGGCTGATGTGCAGGATGTTTTCCATGATGGTTGAAGGTCTGGTTATACCTTGATTCGTATCATCTGGTTGAGGACCAGGACGCCAGCGGTCATGAGTCCGAGACCGACAAGAATAAGGGTCTGCCCCTGGGGCGTTGTCCAGAGTGCCGAGGCATACTTTGGATTGATGAGCGTGATGATGCCGGCCATAATGAATGGCATGCTCCCCAGTATCCAGGCTGATGTACGCCCTTCAGATGAGAGGGTCCTGATTTTCCCTCGGAGCTTGAACCGTTCGCGTATGGTAGAGGCAAGCCCGTCGAGGAGTTCGGTGAGATTGCCACCGGTTTCATGCTGGACTGTGAGCGAGATCACCAGGAAGTCGACGTCGTTACTTTGTACACGGTCCCCAAGCTGGTTCAGGGCTACCTTGAAGGGAATTCCAAAAGCCATCTCGTCGGCCACTATCTTGAACTCGTATCCAACAGGATCCGGGAACTCCTTGCTTACCATGCCAAGGGCTGAGGTAAGGCTGTGGCCCGCACGCAGTGCGCGCGAGATGTAGTCAAGCGTTTCCGGGAGCTTGTCTTCGAAAGCCTGGCGCCGTTTTCCGGCTTTCCTCGAAAGCCAGAGGAGCGGCATACTGCCGAAAGCGATGCCCGGTACAAGGAGAAGGAGCGGGTTGACATGACGCTGAAGCCCGATGAACATGACAGCCGAAAAGATTGCGAGCATAAGGAGCATGAGCTGTCCTGCCGAAAGCTGGCTATGGGCTCGCTGGACAATGTTTTCATACTGTCGGTATGTTCCTGAATGCGAGCGCAGCCAGGTTTCGACAATACTTTCCTGCAGGGTTGCCTGTGCAATGCCGGGCCGTTTTCCTCCCCAGTGGACGGTATTGTGTATGGTTTGCAGTCGCTCTTTTTTTGCCTTGGTCCTGCTGTCGAAAAAGAGTGTCCATACCTGGTTGAGCAGCAGTACGCAGAGTATGACAGCTGTACATGCAATAAGTGGAACCAACAAGGTGCTCATAATGCCTCCTGGGGATTAGTCGTTAACCTCGGGATTGAACATGCCGTCACTGAGATTGATGCCGTAGGTCCGGATTTTCTCCGCCACCCTTGGACGAACACCAGTAGCAGAAAACCTTCCCTGTACCGTACCGTCCGGGTTCGTGCCAGTGCGCTTGAAGCTGTATATTTCCTGCATGGTGATAACGTCACCTTCCATGCCGCTGACCTCCTGAATGCTTGTAACCTTTCGGCTGCCGTCATCCAGGCGTGTAATCTGCACGATGAAGTGGAGTGACGAGGAAATAAGCTGGCGCAACGCCTTGCCGGGCAGGTTGATGCCACCCAGGCCAACCAGGTTTTCAAGCCTGCCGAGTGCATCACGCGGTGTGTTGGCATGCACAGTGGTGAGCGATCCCTCGTGCCCGGTGTTCATGGCCTGGAGCATATCGATCACTTCTGCGCTCCGCACCTCACCAAGTACAATGCGGTCCGGGCGCATACGAAGCGAGTTTTTTACAAGGGCGCGCATGGTGATTTCGCCCTTTCCTTCAATATTCGGAGCCCGTGTTTCCAGGCGGATAACATGATCCTGCTGCAGCTGCAGTTCAGCCGTATCCTCTATGGTGACAATGCGCTCATTGTGCGGAATAAAGCCCGACAGGATGTTGAGCATCGTGGTTTTACCCGTACCGGTACCACCGGAAATGACAATGTTGCACTTGACTTTAACCAGGGCTGACAACAGCTCAGCCATTGCCGGTGTAAGCGTATTTTTTTCAATCAGGTCCTGCATCTGCAACGGTACTACCGCAAAGCGCCGGATGGTAAGCACAGGGCCTTCAAGTGCCAGCGGTGGAATGATTGCGTTGACGCGTGAGCCATCCGGAAGGCGGGCATCGGCCATGGGGCTGGATTCATCGACGCGTCGTCCTACACGGGAGACGATCTTGTCGATGATTGTCATGAGGTGGTTATCATCACCAAACCGGATGTCGGTACGCTCGATGCGTCCGCTTTTTTCAATATAGATGTTCTGGCTGCCGTTGACCATGATTTCCGATACGGACGGATCAGCCAGCAGCGGTTCCAGCGGTCCGAGGCCCATGATTTCATTCTTGAGATCGGTTACCAGTCTCGAACGCTCCTGGTGGTTGAGAGGGATGGCGGTCTCTTCTATGAGCGTGGCCAGGAGATTTCCCAGTTCCTTCCGGAGTTGCTCAGGGGTCAGATGTTCGACGGCATTGAGGTCTATACGTGAAAGCAGCTTCTGGTGCAGTTTTACTTTCGTTGCATAGTAATCAGAACCTGCCGATGTCCTGGTTTTTACAGTCTCTGCAGGTGGCGTTGCAACTACTGTGTTTTGTGGTTGTGCCGGTGCTGAGGCTGGACGGTCCGGAACCTGTTTTGCTGAGCGGTTCCAGCGGGCTATTTGATCTTTAAGCGTTGCCATAGTGACGAGGGTTTGGGTTGATTGCTGCCTGTAAGCTGGGCCGCCCAGTCGACGATTGTTTTCGAAAGCCTTGATTTCGGGGCTACTGCGATGAGTGGTTGCCCGATCAGGAGAGATTCCTGCAGGGAGTCATTGTCTGCAGGTAAGCGCCGGGTTATCTTCCTGCCAATGAGTTTTTCGATTCTGGCAATGGAGACGGGAAGTGTCGAGTCTGCCCGGTTGAGGATGATGTCTGTATGCTCCATCGGTTTTTCAAATGCATCCAGGAGTTTGAGGAGCTGGCCGGCCCGGCGCAGCGATGGAAGCGATGGGGAGGCGACAATGTAGAGCTCGTCGAGGTGTTCGAGTACTCCTATGCCAACCTGATCAACGCACGATCCAATGTCGACAATGACATAATCGTACAGGTTTGCTGCAATGTGCATGAGTTCGCTGACGTGATCGGGATCAATCGTGACGATTTTCTCGAACGTTGCCGGCGAGGAAATAAGGTCGAACGTCGGGCTGAGATGCTCTACCATGCTGTCAAGCAGTGACTTGTCGAGCCGGTCGGTTTCTGCAGAGATATCTGCCAGGTCTATCGTATGGTTGCTTCCTGTAAGGAACATGTCGAGGTCACCGAAGGGAAGGGATGCATCGATGGCAAGCACTCTCGTGTCGGGTTCCTGTGCAAGCGCATAGGCAAGGCTTGCCGTGATACTTGTACTGCCATCCCCCCCCTTTGCCGACATAAAGCCGAGCACCCGGCCTATGCCTTTTGCTGTGGACCGGGTCCGAATCTGGGCACGTTCGATAACCTGCCGCAGGGTTTCAGGCGAGCTTTCGACAACCACGTCACGTACGCCAGCGCGCATGAGAGCAAGGTGCAGTTCGGGATCCTGTTGCGGGTGTACTGCTACAATTGTTGCGTCCGGCAGGGCAAGGCAGAGTTTCTCTACCGCCTGGATGTAGAGGGAATCGGTGAGCTCAAAGCCCTCGAGGAAGACGATGTCCGGTTTCTGGCTGCTGAGCTGGCGCACCATCCCTCCCAGCTCGCCGACCAGCCTTACCAGCTGGTGCTGTCCAAGCTCGAGTTGGGTGTCTGCAACATCCCATCGCCGGGGTGAATAGGTGACAATCTTCATGGCTCTTCATTTAACCAGTATGGGTGGAGTATAGGCACCATACGAGATTTCATTGCCTGTGCCAGGGCTGGTATTTGCTATTATTGTAGGCTCAATGAAATGACCCTGGATGTAAGGTTTTCCATTAATTTTTTCGTTGTTGACAAGTACGTTGTCAATATGAAAACCAGCTATGGCATAGATTTCCTGCCATGATCCAGTATCGAGATATTGAGCATCAACAACGATTATGGCAACATCGATATTCGTTGGTAATGCATTATATGCAGATTCCTTAACGCCTGATGAGATCCACACAAGATCATTGACGTTAAACGTTGCGTTGCTATTTTCTTCTCCATTTATGAGTTTTATTATGTAACTGGCTGAGTTCTTTGCAGTCGTTTGGTTATTGAACGTAGTCCAGGTGCCAGAGTCAATATCTTCATCATCGAAGTAGGTGCTGCCTATGCCGATATTGAGTTCTTTAGGTTCCCCATTTTCCATTACCGGCTTGTTTTCTTCAAGGTTCCAGAACGTATCGAGCATGATTTTGCTGATAACAAAGGGAAGCAGTCCTGTTCCTCCGGCTGGAGGGGCTATCATAGCAATGGCTGTGGCTTGCAGGTCGCTGTTGTCAATACCAAGGATCGGGGCGAAAAAGAACAGGAGCGGGCCGTTGTTCCTGGTTGCTGACAGCGAGATGGTTGCTCGCACGGCGGGGACATCTCCTGGAATTGGCACGTAGCCGGTTTCCTGTCTATTGAAACCAAGCGCGGGGTTCTGCAGGTTCCAGTAGCCAGTATCAATATCTGCCCAGTCAATCTGCATGCCGTTGGCGATGTTCTGCTGTGCCAGTTCCTGGGCTTTCTGTGAAGCTGCCAGCCAATTATAGGGGTCAGAAGACGTTACAGGATCGGTCAGCGAACGGGCACCTGCGAGGGCAGCTGCATCGGCTGCATTCTGCAACTCAATCTTTACCAGCTGGAGGCGTGCCAGGTCGACCGCAAGTGCAGCGAAGCCAAGCAATACAGGGAGGCAGAGGACGAACAGGATCGCGACAGCACCACGCTGTCCCTCTAACCGTTTCTTGATGTCGTATGACTGTTCCATGGTTATTCTATCCTCATGCTGGTTTGGGCCGAGATCAGGAAGTCCGGGGCGTTCCAGAAAACGAAGAGGCCAGTGTAGGTGATGTTTGCCGAGACGGTAAGGACATCTCCTGCAATGGATGGAGTGACTGTTGGCATCATATCTGTTCCAAAAGAGATGAGGTTCCCCTCAAAAACCTCCAGGGCAGAGGCTGAGGCGCTGTTCATGATATCGGTGTCTGTCTGATCTGGAGTATAGATTGCTCCGGCTCGCGCGCCCTCCCTTGTTGCCATGGTAAGCACTGTTTTATTGTACAGCGCCAGGGAAAAAGAGACCACGCCGAAGAGGAGCATCAGGAAGACGGGCAGGATGAGTGCAAACTCCACCAGTACGCTTCCTTTCTGCTCCTGGGTATGTTTTCCCGAATATCCTGGTTTGGCGGTATGGGCGCGCATTGTGTTCATGATTACCTCCGTGAACCTTCAAGTTTGCCTTCAAAAAACAGCTCTTCATGGGTAGGCGGGACGAACTTGTCTGTCGGGAGAACCGGTTCTTCAGTGCTGGCCTTGACAAGGGTTGGCCGGACAATCACCATGAGTTCGGTTTTTTCAGTACTCTTCTCGGTATGGCGGAACAGTGTGCCGAGGAGCGGGATATCGGCAAGCAATGGGATGGCCCGTATGGTCTCTTCAAGGTTGTCGCGCAGAAGTCCGCCGATCACCAGGTTTTCGCCCTCGTGCATCTGGACAGTGGTGGAGGCGTAGCTCAGCTTGAAGGATGGCAGGCTGGTCGTAGTTCCTGCCGTGACAGCTTCCTTGAGCGGCTCGGAGACTTCCGGTGCTACCTTGAGCGAAAGTCGGCCTGCATCCAGCACGGTTGGTGTGAAACGGAGCCCGACGCCATAGGTACGTTCAACGTAGTCAACAGCACCGTTGCTCGTGACAGTGGGAGTATAGACCTTACCACCAACCAGGAAGTATCCTTCCTTGCCGCTCATGGCTACAATGGTCGGCTCTGCAAGGATCTTTACCAGGTTTTTCTTGCACTGGTTATCCACTTCGAGCCTGTTTGCGCTGTTGAAGAGCGCATTGATGGAGGCATCACTGACAAACCCTGTCATAAGAGTGCCCTGTATATTGCCAAGGCCCTGTGTCCAGCTGAGCCCCAGGGACTGCATGCAGGATTTAGAGACTTCAGCAATCCTGACTTCAAGGCGCACCTGCTGTGGGTCACGCACGGTGAGGAGGTTGACCACTCCCTTGACGCCGCCGGATGAAGCGCTGTTCATGCCGGGTATGCTCGCAGGACTTGGCGTTGCAGCAGCGCTGTTGGCAATGCCGGTGATGCTCGTTCCACTGCCCGAGTTGGCTTCGCTGTTGGCAATCAGCGTGGACTCGGGGTTGAAACGTGGGACAGTGCCACCCATGTAGGCTTTTACCATCCGGTAGACGGTCTCTTCAGCAAGGGCATTGGAGACGGAGCCAGACAGCACCATCGCCGGTCCCCAGGAGTAGACCTTGATATCGGTTTCGTTAGGCATGACCGCCCTGAGCATCTCCTTGATTGAGCTGCTATTGCGGCTGACCTGGAGTGGCGCGGTGGTGAAGCCGCCCTGTTTGTCCCAGATGATCAGGTTGGTGCCACCCGGTTTTTTGCCCAGCAGGTAGAGTTCCGACGGGTTGAGAATAATGTAGTCTGCCACTTCAGGGTCGCCTACGGCAACGCGCTCGATCGGGTTGTCGAACCGGAAGACCCTTGATTCGCCCGCAGGTACGAGATAGGTTGAGGTGGCTGCCAGTGCGTTCACTGTAAAGGTGGCTGCAAGTGCCAGAAGGGCGCTGATCCAGAAGGCCAGGCGGATGAGGTATGTCAGTTGGGTGTTCATGATCATGTTGGCTAGGGTTTGGCAACATGCTGGCGGTTTGTGCCACGGATCTCTTCAGGCCGGTAGCTGTAACTCGATGCTGCCGGAGTAGTGGCTGCTGAAGCGCTTGCAAGGTTTGCGTTAGGGTAGACGATATCCGGTATCCGGACGCCAAGTGAGGCTACTTCCCCGGTGTCGAACTCATTGCGCAGGACAAGGGAGAGCTTGCCTATGTTCCGGGCAAGGTCGAGCTTTTCAGATTCATGCGGTGTCAGCTCGAGGGTGACGGCATTGACCACCTTGGGCTTGTCAGGATCTGCCATAGTTTCCTGCGCAACGGCAAGCACCTTGACGCGTGAGAGTACCGTGCGTGAAAATGATTGCTTGTTATCGTCTTTGCCGCTGACAAGTACATCCACGTAACTGCCGGGCAGGGCGAATCCTGCAACGGCAACCACCTCGTTGACGCTTACCGTAATGGCTCGCTTGCCTTCAGGGATGATTGATGACAACCCGCCGCTCGCGTCTTTCGGGGCCAGTTTGCCTTCAAGCACTGGTTCGCCAGGCATCATGTAGACCCGGGCAATCCTTCCGATAACCTCTGCAGTACTGTTCGCTGCCTGTTCCGGAGCTGCTGAGCCAGGCCAACGGATACCCTTGATCTGCTCGGCTGTAATCGCTTTTCCCGCTTCGATGGGCTCTGCAACTACCACCACCGTTGTCCACGGAGCATCAGCCCCGTTACTTTGTACGCCCATCCAGCGGGCGGTGGCGATAGCTGCTATCGCACCCAGGGTGAGTGCGATGGCAATGATGGCTGGCTGTTTCACTGTTGAGTTGATTGAGATGTTATTATGGAATTTCATTACTTATTGCAGTTGATATGTCGTTAAATGCTGTTCCTAAGCTGGTCCCAAAAGCCGTAATAACAGTGACTACAATTGACGCAATCAAAGCAGCTAACATTCCGTACTCAACCATGGTGACGCCTTTCTGTGATTTGATTGAGTCTTTTCCAAAGAAGCCCATAAGTGTCGCGAGCAGGTACTGGATAGATGTGATCATGATGTTTTCCTCCTGAGGATATGTTCTGTTAAGAGTGTTTTGGTAGAAAATCTTGCGTGAAGATATTCTATAGTCTGTTTATCAAGTTGTGTGCCAGTTATTGGTAAACAGCCTGCAAACCCTTGCATAGCGGGCTTTGTGCTGTACAGGGGTATGTTTCAGGAGATCTGTTGTCTCACTCTATATGGTTCACTATGAGGCAAAAGTGTATCGAAAGTGTACCAGGGAGAGCTTGGCATAGGGGGAGCCTAACCCTTTTGCTGGTAAGGAGGTTTACTTCGAGAAAATTTCCATCAGCTGGATGATTGCAGGACCGAGAAGTACCAGCATGAGGACCGGAAAAATAAACAGTCCAAGTGGAAGCACCAGCTTGACGGGGATTTTTGCGGCAAGCTCTTCGGCACGTTGGGTGCGTTTTGAGCGCATGACATCAGACTGTACCCGGAATGATTCAGCGAGGCTCGTGCCGAACTTGTCAGCCTGGACAAGCATGGAAACAAGGTCTTCCAGCTCCTCGAGGCCTGCGCGAAGCGCCATGTTGCGCAGGGCTTCTATACGTGTTGCACCGGCACGCATTTCAAGTACCGAGAGGTAGAACTCCTGGGCAAGGTCGGGGCTTGAACGCGCCATTTCACCTGCTATGCGGTTGATGGCCGAGTCGATACCCATGCCCGACTCGGTGCAGACCACCATCAGGTCCATCATGTCCGGCAGGCTGTCGCGCATGCGTTCCCTACGTTTGCCGGTCATGAAACGCAGGGCCATTTCAGGCAGGTAGTACCCTGCAGCTGCCGTGAGCAGCACCAGGAGCAGGGTGCGGGTAAAGGGAATATGAGGGTGGGTGATGAAGAGAACTGTGCCCAGCATGACCGGGAACACCAGTGTGAGCAGGGTTTTGACAGCAAAGTAATACTGCGGGGCATTGGTGTTGCGTATGCCGGCCTGCAAAAACCTGAGGCGCACGCCCGAACTCTGCCAGCCTTCTTCGGGGAGAGAAAGTTTAGAGAGGATGCTGATCACACTGGACACTTTGTGGGGGAACTCCACTTGCCGTGCAGTGGTGTCGGATCGCATCCAGCTTTGACGGACGACACTGGTGAACCGTTTTTTTAGGTCGTTTTCTTTCAGCCAGCCGGATAATGAGACCACCAGGGCAGCGACAGCGGCTCCGGGAAGGATAATGACCAGGATGTCGAGGATGGTGTTCAGCGTGAGTTGCATGATGTTCTGTGCTTTGGTTAGACCTTGATCTGGACAATACGCTTGAGCACGAAGATACCGGCAGCCATGAGTCCTGCTCCGGCAACAAGGAGGTTTTTACCTTGTGGAGTTGTCCAGAGTATCGAGATGTAGCCCGGGTTTATGAGCATAAGGATAGCTGCAAATACAAACGGTATACTCCCGAGTATCCATGCTGAAGCACGCCCTTCGGACGAGAGGGTTCGGATTTTACCACGCAGCTTCATGCGTTCACGAATGGTCCTTGATAACCCGTCGATGAGTTCGGTGAGATTACCGCCCGTCTCGTGCTGGATCATGAGCGAAACAACAAAGAAATTAAGATCCTTGCTTTGCAGGCGCTCGCTTAGCTGTGCGATAGCTTCCTTGAACGCGATACCGAACGACATTTCATCAGCAACGGTCTTGAATTCATGACCTATCGGGTCGGGGAGCTCCTTGCCGATCATGCTCATTGCCGAGGTAAGGCTCTGGCCGGCGCGTAATGCTCGTGAAATATAGTCGAGTGCTTCGGGCAGCTTGTCGTCAAAAGCCTGGCGACGCTTGCCGGACTGCCTGGCGAGCCATAGCAGCGGAGCAGTGGAGATGGCCGAAGCCAGCAGAAGCAGGGGGAGGGGATTGACCTGTTTCATGAACCCTGCCAGCACAACCGCTGCGAACAGTGTAAACATGATACCCAGCAGGTGCAGGGCAGTAAGAGGACTCCGGGTGCTTCGGAGCAGGTACTCGAGTTTCCTGTATGCCCCAAGGCGTGCATGCAGGAAGCTTTCAAGGGCACTCTCCTGCAGAGCGGTTTGCGTAATGCCCGGGCTTTGGCCTGCGCGGTGTACGGTGTTGTGGATGGACTGCAGGCGTTCGTTTATAGCCTTGTTGCGGGGGTCGAAAAAGCGTGCCCATAGCCAGTATCCCGGGAGTATGACCAGGATGACGGATGCAAAAGCCAGGATAGGAAGCAAAACGGTGCTCATGATATGCTCTGGTTTCAGTCGTTTGGGCCAGGGTCGAACATGCCTTCACTGAGGCTGATGCCGTAGGTGCTGATTTTTTCGGATATTCTTGGCCGCACACCGGTGGCGCTGAACATTCCCTGGACCGAGCCGTCCGGGTTTGTGCCGGTACGCCGGAAACTGTAGATTTCCTGCGTGGTGATGACATCGCCTTCCATACCGCTGATCTCCTGGATGCTCGAAAGCTTGCGGCTACCGTCATCCAGGCGTGTGATCTGCACGATAAAGTGGACTGACGATGCAATGAGTTGTCGCAACGCCTTGGCTGGAAGGTTTATCCCGCCGAGGCCCACGAGGTTTTCAAGCCGACCGAGCGCATCGCGAGGAGTATTGGCGTGAATGGTGGTGAGTGAACCTTCGTGTCCTGTGTTCATGGCCTGGAGCATATCGATCACTTCGGCACTGCGGACCTCTCCAAGCACAATGCGGTCCGGGCGCATGCGCAGTGAGTTCTTCACCAGTGCACGCATGGTGATTTCGCCCTTTCCTTCTATGTTCGGTGCCCGTGTCTCCAGGCGGATCACGTGATCCTGCTGGAGTTGCAGCTCGGCTGTATCCTCGATGGTGACTATGCGTTCACTGTGGGGGATATAGCTCGAGAGAATGTTGAGCAAGGTGGTTTTACCTGTCCCGGTGCCGCCGGAAATGACAATGTTGCACTTGACTTTCACCAGGGCCGACAGCAGTTCCGCCATGGCGGGCGTCAGGGTGTTTTTGTCAACCAGGTCCTGCATCTGCAGGGGGACCACGGCAAAACGCCGGATGGTCAGGACCGGGCCATTGAGGGCCAGCGGGGGTATGATAGCGTTGACGCGCGACCCGTCAGGCAGGCGTGCATCGGCCATCGGGGATGATTCATCGACACGGCGCCCCACACGGGAGACGATTTTATCGATGATTCTCATCAGGTGTGCATCGTCACCGAAGCGGATGTCGGTAAGCTGGATACGTCCTTTTTTTTCTACATACACGTTCTGGTATCCATTGACCATGATTTCAGAAATAGTCGGGTCGGCAAGCAGTGGCTCAAGCGGCCCCAGTCCCATGATTTCGTTTTTCAGGTCGGTAACCAGTCTTGTGCGTTCCTGGTGATTGAGGGGGATAGCCTCTTCTTCGATGAGCGTAGTAAGGAGGGTTCCCAGTTCCTTGCGGAGCTGCTCGGGAGTCAGGCTTTCGATAGCGTTGAGGTCGATACGGGTGAGCAGTTTCTGGTGCAGCTTTACTTTTGTTGCATAGTAGTCAGCTCCAGCGGATGTTTTGGCTTTGATCGCTTCTGCCTGTTCAGGCACAGGTTGTGCTTTTTCTTCGTAACGTTTCGCCTCGGTTTCCGTTGTTGCTGGTTGCGTTGCCGAGAAAGGGCTAACCCTTTTTGTTGCGAGGTTCCAGCGGGCTATTTGATCTTTAAGCGTTGCCATAACGAGGGTTTTGCATGACTGCTGCCTGTAAGTTGCGCAGCCCAGTCAGTGATGGTTGAGGATAGTTTTGAATTCGGTGCTGCTTCCAGGCATGGCTGCCCGATCAGGAGGGATTCCTGTACTGCCTCTGTATCGGCGGGGAAACGTTTATTGATTTTTCTGCTAATGAGCTTTTCGATTTTTGTGATGGAGATCGGAACGCATGTATCTGCCCGGTTGAGGATGATTTCTACGTGTGACATTGGTTTTTCTACTTCCTGAAGCAGCTTGAGTACGTGGCCCGCCCTACGCAGCGATGGCAGGCAGGGCGTGCAGATCATGCAGAGGTCATCAATGTGTTCGAGGGCGCTGATGCCAACCTGGTCAAGGCAGGAGCCAATGTCGACCAGTATGTAGTCGTAAAAGCTTTTGGTGATGGTAATGAGGTCGCTGACGCGCTCGGGTTCGATAGTGACAATCTTTTCGAATGAAGGGGGCGAGGGTATAAGGTCGAGCGTCGGGTTGAGATGTGGTACCATGCTGTCGAGCAGCGATTTGTCGAGACGGTCGGTTTCTGCTGAAATATCGGCAAGATCATGGGGATGGTTGTCTCCGGTGAGGTACATGTCAAGATCGCCAAACGGTAAGGAGAGATCTATTGCCAGCACACGGATGCCATCTTCCTTCGAGAGTGCAAAAGCAAGATTGGCTGCAATGCATGAGCTTCCATCTCCTCCCTTTGCTGAAATAAACCCAAGAACCCGTCCGGAACTGGTTGTGCTCTGTGCTCCTTTTATGCGAAGCCGGGTTCGTTCGATAAGCTGTTGCAGGGTTTCGGGGGAGCTGTCCATGATGACTTCCCGCACGCCGGCCCTCATCAGGGAGAGCAGAAGCTCAGGCTGTAACTTGGAGTGCATGGCCACGATGGCAGCGTGAGGCAGAGTAATGCAGAGTTTTTCGATTTCACGTATATAATGGGGTTCTTCCGGCTCGAAGCCTGCAACGAGTACAATGTCGGGGTTCAGGGGGGGGATCTGTCGCACCATGTCATCAGGGTCACCAGCAAGCCGTGTCACCAGGTGCTGGCCCGGATCGAGTTGTGCATCGGGAACCTCCCGATGCGGTGATGAGTACATGACAATATTCATGGTGCTTACCTGATAAGTACGGCACGACTGAGAGAGCCTACATAGGGTCCCGTGCCTGGGTCGAGGTCGGAGTCCATGTGCTCGCTTAAATGGCCGATGATGTGGCTTTTACCATTGATTTTGACGATTTCATCGATAGTCAGCGCTGCAATTGCGAGAATCGTCTGGTAGGTGTTGACCTCGATGCTGAGGTTGTCGGCGCTGGCAACAATAAGGACGGGTACAGGTTCGCCAATCTTGATCCCATCATACTTGAACAACGCGTCTTTAACACCTGCCTGGATCCAGGTGGAGTCACCGATATTCATGGTAAGGGGATTGCCATGGTCGATAAGGTGGCGTACCTGTGGAACACTGTTGTCTTCGTCCCAGAATGTGGTCCAGGTTCCCGATATGCAGTCATCATGGTATACACTTTCAATGCTGAGGTCTATAGCAAGGGGGTCACCGTTTTCATCGACCTTTGGACGATTGTTTTCATAGTCCCAGAACTCCTGGATTGCACAGTTGCTGATGGCCCATGGGAAAAACCCCTTACCTCCACCGGCAGCGGATCGCATGGCAATAGCGCTTGCTTGCATGTCGCTCTCGTCAATACCCAGGAATGGTGCGAAAAAGAACTTGACCGGCCCATTGTTAGCTGTGGTGGAAATAGATATGGTAACGCGTACAGCGGGCACATCACCCCCGACGGGTAAACCGGTAGTCCTGAACCCGAGCGAGGGGGTATCGAGGTTCCAGTATCCGGTTTCGATAGAGGCATCCTGGATTCTGGCTGCATTTGCGAAGTTGCGATGTGCAATCTCGAGTGCGGTGGCCCTCGCTGATACCCAGTCCGGATAGGGTTCCGAGTCATAGAGTGACTGTGCGCCGGCCAGGGCAGCAGCATCAGCAGCATTCTGCAGTTCTACCTTCACCAGGTGAAGCCTGGTAAGGTCGACCGCAAGGGCTGCGCAGCCAAGCACTACAGTCAGGAAAAGCGCAAACAGGATGGCAGCACTGCCGCGCTGGCTTTCGGGGGGGAGAATCGGATGGTTTGATCGTGTCATGGTTATTCGATCTTCATGCTGGTTTGAGCCGAGATCTGCAGGTCAGGTGGGTTCCAGAGCACGAACAGCCCTGTAAAGGTGACGTTTGCCGAGACGGTAATAATAGAGCCTGAACTGCCGGAACTGTCAATAGTGGTGATTACAGCAGGTGTCATACCGGGGGCGAAAGAGACGAGATTGTTCTGGCAGACCTGCAGGGTGGCTGCTGTAGCGCTGCTGATGATGTTTGCGTTAGTCTGGTTGTCGGTGTAGACAGCCCCCGCTCGAGCGCCTTCCCTGGTTGCCATGGTGAGCACTGTTTTATTGTACAGGGCAAGGGAAAAGGAAACGGTTCCAAGAAGGATGAGCAGAAATACCGGCAGGATCACTGCGAACTCTACCAGTACACTCCCTTTCCAGGATTGGGTATGCTGTGCGTTCAGGGCACGGAGCAGTTTGTTATGTCCGCGCCTGGTTGTCATTCCTGCCTCCGTGATCCTTCAAGTTTCCCTTCAAAGAACAGCTCTTCATGGGTAGGCGGTACGAACCTGTCTGTCGGGAGCACCGGTGTTGCAGTGGTGGCCTTGACCAGGGTTGGTCGGACAATTACCATGAGTTCGGTTTTTTCAGTACTCTTTTCGGTATGGCGGAACAGTGTGCCGAGGAGCGGGATCTGGCCCAGTAAAGGGATAGCCCGTATGGTTTCCTCAAGATTGTCGCGCAGGAGCCCACCGATCACCAGGTTCTCGCCCTCGTGCATCTGGACCGTGGTGGAGGCGTAGCTCAGCTTGAAGGATGGCAGGCTGGTCGTAGTTCCTGCCGTGACAGCTTCCTTGAGCGGCTCGGAGACTTCCGGTGCTACCTTGAGCGAGAGTCGGCCTGCATCCAGCACGGTTGGTGTGAAACGGAGCCCGACGCCATAGGTGCGTTCAACGTAGTCAACGGCACCGTTGCTCGTGACAGTGGGTGTATAGACCTTACCACCAACCAGGAAGTATCCTTCCTTGCCGCTCATGGCTACAATGGTCGGCTCTGCAAGGATCTTTATCAGGTTTTTCTTGCACTGGTTATCCACTTCGAGCCTGTTTGCGCTGTTGAAGAGTGCATTGATCGAGGCATCACTGACAAACCCTGTCATAAGGGTGCCTTGGATATTGCCAAGGCCCTGTGTCCAGCTGAGCCCCAGGGACTGCATGCAGGATTTCGAGACTTCAGCAATCCTGACTTCGAGGCGCACCTGCTGTGGGTCACGCACGGTGAGGAGGTTGACCACTCCTTTGACGCCACCGGATGAAGCGCTGTTCATGCCGGGTATGCTTGCAGGATTTGGCGTAGCAGCGGCACTGTTGGCAATGCCGGTGATGGTGGCACAACTGCCTGAGTTGGCTTCGCTGTTGGCAATCAGCGTGGACTCCGGGTTGAAACGCGGTACAGTGCCGCCCATGTAGGCTTTTACCAGGCGATAGACGGTCTCTTCAGCAAGGGCATTGGAGACGGAGCCAGCCAGCACCATCGCCGGTCCCCAGGAGTAGACCTTGATATCGGTTTCGTTAGGCATGACCGCCCTGAGCATCTCCTTGATTGAGCTGCTGTTGCGGCTGACCTGGAGCGGTGCGGTGGTAAAGCTGCCCTGTTTGTCCCAGATGATCAGGTTGGTGCCACCCGGTTTTTTGCCCAGCAGGTAGAGTTCTGATGGGTTGAGAATAATGTAGTCTGCCACTTCGGGGTCACCAACAGCTACACGTTCGATAGGGTTGTCGAAGCGGTAGACCCTCGATTCACCAGCAGGTACGAGGTAGGTCGAGGAAGCTGCATAGGCCACTGCAGGCAGGGTACAGGCAAGAGCCACAAGTAGATGTATCCGGAAGACCAAGCGAATGGGGTATGACTTGTTCATGTGCATGTTGTTTAGGGTGTTGCAACATGTTTTCGGCTAGTGCCTCTTATTTCTTCGGGGCCTCGGCTTATGCTTGAAAAAATCGGATCCGTGGAAGATGGGGCACCTGTATATGTTGGATAGACAATATCAGCCATGCGTACTCCTGCGGAGTGTATCTCACCGGTGTCGAACTCATTGCGCAGGACAAGGGAGAGCTTGCCTATATTACGGGCAAGGTCGAGCTTTTCGGATTCATGCGGTGTCAGTTCGAGGGTGACGGCATTGACCACCCTGGGCTTGTCCGGGTTTGCAACTGTCTCCTGTGCCACGGCAAGCACTTTGACTCGTGAAAGCACTGTGCGGGAAAAAGAGAGTTTATCAGCATCCTTGCCGTGAACCAGTATATCTACGTAACTGCCCGGCAGAGCAAAGCCTGCCACGGCAACCACTTCATTGACTCGAACGGTAATTGCTCGCTTGCCCTCCGGGATGATCGATGCCAGCCCACCGGTTGCGTCTTTAGGGGCAAGCTTGCCTTCAAGGATCGGCTCACCAGCAAGCATGGATATACGGGCAATTCGTCCTGTTACGTCAGAGGTTTTCGAAAAGATGTTTGGCGGGATGGATGAATCTGGCCACTCGATTGCCTTGAGTTGAGCTTCGGTGATTGTTTTTCCGGCTTCAACAGGTTGGGCAGCAATGACCACCTTAACTCTCGAAGTAGTATCGCCGGATTTGTTTACGCTTATCCAGCGGGAGGTGAGTAGTGCTGCCATCGCACCCAGGGTCAGTGCGATGGCAAGGATGACAGGCTGTTTCACTGGTATGAACTTTGTTACAGGTGATTACGTGCAATGCTACTATTCTGTAGTCTCACCAGTTCCACTAGCACCATCAAGGGTTTCTGAGATATTTGTGAAGATATCAGTCAAACTGCCTCCAAGAAGATTAAGCGCTGTAATTACAACAACAGCTACTAACGCGGCAATTAACGCGTACTCGATCATGGTCACCCCTTTTTGAGATTTGATGGACGCGTTTCCATCTAACCCGATCAGGGTTGAGATAATGTAGTTGATCGTGGTTAGCATAACATTACCCTCCAATGAAATTAAGTTGACAAGTTACTCCTGCATTATATCCCCCCCCAACCGGTCAAAGTGGTGTGATTTCAGGCCACTTATATATTTTTATGTTTCTGTTATGGCT
>Ga0272444_10000982_pt1 | contig 28664 bp, 16 predicted proteins | sample SSMForm13_FD_201033 | JGI IMG/M metagenome (GOLD analysis project Ga0272444, IMG submission 201033) | Marine sediment archaeal communities from Little Sippewissett salt marsh, Falmouth, MA, United States - SSM-Form-13 | ecosystem: Environmental > Aquatic > Marine > Wetlands > Sediment ...
TTTATATTGGGCACAAATTAAGTTTCCAATTCAGAAATGAGCAATTTTTCGCAAGGTTAAGGAAATCAAGGGATACCGCGGAGGCGTACACGTAGTACGCCGCACAAGTGATTCCGCAGATTGACGCAGAGATTGCGGAAAAGGGCTATTTCCGGATGGAAACTACTTATTCTGAAGAACCTTCCGAAGCACACATTGCAGGATGCCGCCGTTTTCAAAGTATTCCACATCCACATCCGTATCCAGCCGTGAAATTACTTCAAAATCCATAGATTTTCCGTCTTCTGCTACGGCCTTGACCTGTAATACCTTCCGTGGACTCATGTCTTGAATTCCGCTGATAAAAAACGTTTCGGAACCCGTTAAACCCAGACGTTCCAAATTCTCATTCTCTTTAAACACCAACGGCAGTACGCCCATGCCAACCAGATTGCTCCGGTGAATCCGCTCAAAAGATTGGGCAATCACCGCTTTTATTCCCAAAAGAATGGTTCCCTTTGCAGCCCAGTCTCTGGAAGACCCGGTCCCGTATTCTTTGCCTCCCAATACAATCAGGGGCCTGGACTCCGCCATATATTCCAGGGCGGCATCATGGACAAACATTTCTTTTTTAGCGGGAAGTTTTACGGTAAAACTGCCTTCCTTGGGCGCAACCAGCTTGTTTTTTATGCGAATATTTCCGAACGTTCCCCGAATCATCACTTCGTGATTTCCTCTGCGGGAGCCATAGGAATTAAACTCTGAGGGAAGCACATGATTTGCCGTCAAATACCGGCCGGCAGGATAATCTTCGGGTATGGCTCCGGCCGGAGAAATATGGTCCGTGGTCACCGAATCTCCCAGCAATAAAAGAACACCGGCATTTTCTATATCCGAAGCCTTTGCCTGATCCAGAGTGAAATTTTCAAAATACGGCGGCTTTTTAATATAACTGGACTGTTCATCCCAGTCAAAGGTGGTGCTTTCCGTAACTTCCAAAGCTTTCCAGAATTCGTCCCCGTCAAATATTTTGGCGTACTCACTTTCAAAAAACTCTTTATGAACATGGGCGTGAACCAGGCTTTGGATTTCCGCGTTGGTGGGCCAGATATCCGAAAGATAGACGGGTTGGCCGCCGGAATCGGTCCCAAGCGGTTCCACGGTCAAATCGATATTCACCCTTCCGGCCAGCGCCAGTGCAACCACCAGCAACGGTGATGCTAAAAAATTTGCCCGGATACTTTGATGGATTCTGGCCTCGAAATTGCGGTTTCCCGACAGCACCGAGGCAACGGTCAAATCATTTTCAGAAATCGCTCTCTCGATCTCCGGATGCAAAGGACCGCTGTTTCCGATACAGGTGGTGCACCCGAAGGCTGCCAGATGAAAACCCAGAGCCTCGAGATAAGGCACCAAGCCCGCGTCTTTAAGATACCGAATGACCACTTTGGAGCCCGGCGCCAGGGAAGTCTTGACATGCGGAGGGACTTTTAATCCTTTGGTCACGGCCTTCTGGGCCAACAGTCCCGCTCCCATGAGGACAAAAGGGTTTGAGGTGTTTGTACATGAAGTTATGGCGGCGATCACAATGCTCCCGTGGCCGATTGTGGCAGCTTTTCCGTCAAGATCCACCGGATATTTACTACCGTCAGTTACCCTGCAACGGGGTGTCCTGACCGTTTGGCAGCCGGATTCGTCGTGAAACGTGGAGATATCGACCAGATCCGCGTTTCGATCATATTCACCTCTCAGTAGCGTGGCAAAGTTACCTTTAAGGTCCTTTAGCTCGATCCTGTCCTGGGGTCGGGCCGGACCGGCAACAGAGGGTTTTACCGAGGAAAGGTCGAGCTCGAGAACTTCCGTGTAATCCGGCTCTGGTTGCCCGGTATAGAATAACCCCACGGCCCGGGTATAGATCTCAACCAGATCGGCCTGCTTTTCCCGATGGGTCAGGCGAAGGTATTCTATGGTCTTTTCATCCACTGGAAAAAACCCCACGGTGGCACCGTATTCCGGCGTCATGTTGGCAACGGTGGCCCGGTGGGGAACCGACAGTTTCTTCATTCCCGGACCGAAATATTCGACAAATTTTTCCACAACATTATGTTTCCTGAGCAGTTCGGTCACCACCAGCACCAGATCGGTTGCCGTTATTCCTTCTTTCAACTCGCCGACCATTTTTACACCGATCACTTGAGGAATCGACATATAATACGGCTGTCCGAGCATGACGGCCTCAGCCTCTATGCCGCCAACCCCCCAGCCCATTACCCCGATGCCGTCAATCATGGTGGTATGTGAGTCGGTGCCCACCAGAGAGTCCGGATAGGCAATGGATTTTCCGTCGAACGTTTCGACCATCACCACCTGCCCCAGATATTCAAGATTTACCTGGTGGCAAATTCCGGAATTCGGAGGAACCACCCGAAAGTTATTGAAGCTCTTCTGGGCCCATTTCAAGAGCGCGTATCGTTCCCCATTCCGTTCATATTCCTTGGCCACGTTTTTTTGTAACGCGTCCCGGGTGCCAAAATAATCAACCTGAACCGAATGGTCGATGACCAAATCGACCGGTACCAGCGGGTTGATTTTCATGGGATCGCCCCCGAGATCTTTTACGGCGTCCCGCATGGCGGCAAGATCCACCACTGCGGGAACACCGGTAAAATCCTGCATCAAAACCCGTGCCGGATGAAAAGGTATTTCCACGGGTTCGTCATATCGTTTTTTCCACCCGGCGATTTTGAGCACATCCTCTTTTTTGACAATACGGCCATCCAGTTTCCTCAACAGGTTTTCAACAAGAATCCTGATGGAAAACGGGAGCTTGTTTATATCTGAAATGCCTTTTTCCTGAAGCAGATTGATATCTGCAATTTCATACGGCCTGTTGTTTACCTTGATCTGCCGGATAAATTCCTGTCTTTGCATAGCGTCCTCGACTTTCGCTTGTATGATTAAAACAAGGTGGTCTTTTTCATCCCAATATGGGTTGTTGAGTGATTATCATTTGTTGGCCGGATTCTTTTCACGGACCACGGATTCCCCCGATTTTCGCCCAAGCTGAGCGCATGGCTCTGATTGTTCAGGTATCGTTGCTGGTTTTATTTCAATCAAATGACAATGACAAGATTTAGCTTTTTTGAGTTTGGTCTCAATTAAGACTTGTGGTTTTTCCTCTGAATAAGCCAGAGACTTGTGAATAAGGGATTGGATCACAAAAATAATTTAAGCATTTTCATCATTAAAAGTCAACCTTCAGGTTTTGCTCTAACAGGGCAAACGCATTTGATTTTGCTTCAGCGTAGCGACACCTTTGTTAATTCAAACCCCACTGTGGGAAGGAAGCTTCAGATAATATATCGCGCCAAATTTTCAAGGCGTTCTTTCCGAAACCTCACATGTCAAACCATGCCGAAATTTTAATTGTCATTACAAGATCACAACCTGTATTCTTCGGATGTTGGCAATAGCATATGTAATGTGTTACCTTAATAGAGCTTTAAAAAGAACGTAAACAAAATAACGATTAATTGAAAAAATAAAAATTAATAAATTTATCCTTTGTGTCTTTGTGGCATTTTTTTTATCATTGTTTGGGAGCGATGAACGGTCCTCATGAAATTTTTTAAATGGAGCCTTATCGGTGTCATCACGGTTATTGCTGTTTTCTTGTTTTTATTAATAGGTGCAAGGCTTTACCTCAATACAGACAGGGCACAGCAACAGCTTCAGGCAAAGGTGAATCAGGCCATTCCCGGTACAATCACGTGGTCCAAGAGCCGTCTTCGGGTTTGGAGGGGTGAGGTTGAATTGCACCATGTGGTGCTCAGCACACCCACAAATGACAAATTGTTTGAATTGAACCGTCTTTCTCTGGGTGTATCCTGGATTCGGATTCTCAAAGGGGAATTATGCGTTAAAAATTTGTTTTTGGAAAATCCCCAAATAGATCTGGCGGTAGATCCATCGGGTAACCTCAATCTCGTTCAAGCCCTTTACACCCCTAAAAAAAGTGAATCAAAACCCAAGCATTCAAGGTTTCCGTTGAATATTGTGATCCGGGAGCTTAAGGTGCTAAACGGTTTTTTTGAATACAAAACAAAACAATCCCTTGCCGATAAACAAAAGAACCGGGTGGTGTTTCAAAACGTTAACCTGACTCTTGAGGATGCGAATCTTTTAAAACAAAAAGCCCGCCTTGTCTGTGAGATTTCCGGCGGAAATATTGCCGGGACAAATATTGACCGAATTCACTTAAGCTGCCGTCTCAAAGACGGATACCTGAGCCTCAATGAGTTAAACTTATATACATTTGCAGGCAGATTTGATCTCAAGGGCCAAGTGAACTTTAAAAAGGCCTTTGCCAACGGATTTACCTCGTCCCATCCTGATTTAAATGCCATATCCTATGAGCTGTCCCTGCGCCAGGAAGATATATTGCCCGATACCGTGTCCTTCAAGAAATCACGCTTAAAAGGATCCATAAACTCTTTAATTACAGTCAAGGGAACGGGGATTGATCCAAAGACGCTCTGCGCTGAAACCTCCCTGGAACTATTTGCACGCAAATTGTCCGCCGGGGAGGGATTTCCCCCCCTTGATGCACATATGAAAGCACAGGCAAACATGAAAAAGGGGCGCGTTACGGTTCATCAGCTTGAGGCCCGGGCAGGTAACACTCACCTTAAGGTCACCGGCAATTTTGACATTTCTTCCCTTAAGGTCGCGGCTAATTTTAAATTGGAGTCCCCGGACCTGACCGAAGTTCTGTCACCGTTGGGAATGAACGCATTGGGCAAGATGAATATCCAGGGCAACCTCAGTGGAACGGTTGCGGCGCCGGTTGTGGTTGCTCAATTACAGGGGGAGCATTTAGAAATCCAGCAGGTGAAAATCGGCGATGCGGATGCAAAAATTCAATTTTCTCAAGGCATGCTTTCCGTGGACCATGGAAAAATTCGCAACCTCAATTCATTGCTCGATATTTCCGGTACCGCCCGGATACGTGATCCCCTGACGCATCATATTTTGAAAAATTCTGGTTTAGACATTGCATTAAAAGGAGACGCTCTGTTTATTGAGGACTTTGTCCAGGGAATCAAGGGAAAATTTATTCTGAACGGCCATATCTTTGGAGACACAGCACACCTCCAGGGAAATTTGAATCTTAAAGGGGAGAATATCGACGTTTACACCCAAAAAGTTCAGGGCATTCACCTAATATCAAATCTCGACGAAGATCGACTCCATTTGAATCCTTTTGAGATTGTGATTGCAACCGGTGAAAAAATACGGGTCCAGGGTTGGATTTCTCTAAATAAAAATTACCACTTACGACTTTCCTCCGGGGGCATTTCCCTTAAGAATGTCGCCTGGCTTCAGTGGGGAGATGGTGATACCGGCGAGATTTCCTTTTCGTTCCAGGGACAGGGGAATCTTGAAAATCCTCAAGTTAAGGGGGAGGTGCTTCTAAAGGAGTTGCGATTTAACAACCAGCCACTGGAAGACGAACGGTTTAAAATTGAAGTTGCGGACCGGACCGCAAATATCTCAGGGGGTCGGAACTTTGCTTTGGAGGCCACTTATCATTTCCAGACCCAAGCATTTTCAGCATCCGCCGGGTTTGACAACACCCATTTGACCCCTTACTTAAAAATTTTCGGACAAAGCAAACTCAATGGTTTCATGACCGGAAAAATCCAGTTCAATGGAAATGCCAAGACACCGGATCAGGTAAAAGGGTGGGTCGATATTTCCCGGATTGAGATTTTTTCGAATCAAACAGAATTGATCCGATCCCATGACTTCAAAGCTTTTTTAAAAGATGGCGAATTTTCGATTCCCGGTGTTCGCCTGAACCTGCTGAAACAAGGTGTTATGGAAATTAAAGGGAACGTGACACTTAAGGGCGACCTTGATATTAAAGCCCATGGCACCCTTCCTCTGGAAATAATATCGCTTTTTACAGATGTCTTCCCCAATGCCACCGGTGAAGTGCGCCTTTCTCTGGGCGTGAACGGAAACCTGTCACAGCCGGTCTTGCGTGCCGATGCTGAAATTATAAATTGCGCCATGACGGTTCCCGGCCTTTTACAACGAATGCACGACCTGAACGGCCGTATTCATATAAACCCCGAAGCCATTGTTCTGGATAACATCCGGGGAATGCTGGACACCGGTGGTTTTGAACTGTTCGGCACCATTGATCTTAAAGGGTATCACCCATCGCGGGTAGATCTCAAATTAAAAGCCCATGATCTTCCCCTTATGATTCCCGACACCTTGGAAACCCGTTTGAGCGCCCAACTGGATATCAAGGGCACGCCTGAAAAATCACGGATCTCGGGAGACATTCAAATGATTGAAGGAAAGTATTATAAAGATATACGTCTAAATCTTACGGAAAGCCTGGGTAAAAAATCCCGGGAAGAGGCTCCGCCAGCATCCGAGATCCCCTATCCTTTTTTAAAAAACATGGTCCTTGATATTAAAACCCGTTACAGAGAACCTTTTGTCATAGACAACAATATGGCCTTATTGTCCCTCAAGCCTGATCTTCGAATTTACGGATCGCTGAATCAACCTTTGATCAGCGGGAGAGCCCAAGTGGAATCCGGAATCGTTTATTTCCAAAAAAAGGAATTTACTGTCAAAAGAGGTATCTTTGATTTTATCAACCCGTATAAAATTGAGCCCACCATTGATGTGCTCAGCGAAATAACCGTTCGGGAATGGACGGTTTTTTTGAATATTTCCGGGACACCGGACAATCTTAAGTTTAATTTTTCTTCCAACCCATCGGAAAGAGAGGAGGATATCCTTTCTTTGTTAATAACCGGGGCAACAACACAGGAACTTATCGCTGAGGAAGGCGGTTTGTCCCGGGCTTCAGGACAAATACTGGCCGATGTTCTTGCTGAAACCGTTCAAAAAAAAATCAAGGATGCCACAGGTCTGGATGTTGTAGAGCTGGAATATAAAGAAGGCGAAGAAGCTGACGCATCGGATGAGATAAAAGTAACTGTCGGCAAAGAGCTTTCCCGAAGAATAACGGTCAAATACGGCGTTCAAACAAAAAATGCCAAGGTCATCCAGCAAGTAATCACGGAATATAAATTTCTTGAGAAATTGTTAATGAACGCCTTCCAGGATACGGAGGGACATTATGGCGGCGGGCTTCAATTTAGACTCGAATTTCGATAGTGAAAGATAACTTCAGATGACCAACCTCAAACAGAAAAACTGGATAAAAATATCCGCGGTGTTGTGGATTCTAATGGTCTGCTTTGCCAAAGATCCTGCATATGCCGAGAACGCGGTAAAGGAAGAACCCGGACCCATTGTTTCACGTATTATCATTGATGTTCAGGGGGTAAAAGGAAATGTGGACCCATGGGTTGATCGGGTAAAAAATCTTATTTTTATCCGGGAGAAAGAGCCCTTTTCGACCCAACGGTTCCGGGATTCCCTCAACGCGCTGAAATCGTCGAATATATTTAAAGCCATCCATGTTTCTGAATCAGACCCTGGAGAAAAACAATTTACCCTTGATTTTCAAGTAACGCCCTATCCTCGAATTAAAGATATTAAAATCAGCGGTGGATTTCCCCTGTTGGAACGGGAAATTCTCAACGCCATGCAGTTGCATCCGGGAGATGTATATCATCCGGATACGTTTTTCGGTAAAGAATCTGTCATTACCGAAGTTTTCAAGAATGAAGGTTACATTGCGCCGGTCGTTGATCTAGAGGCCGCAAAAGATCCGGCTGACGGAAATTTTGTGGTTTCTGTCACCATCGACAAGGGGGATTTTTTTCATATCCGGCGCTTTGAAATCACGGGAAACCGCGCTTTTTCAACCCCGCGCCTTAAGTTGCGAATCAAAACCTATAAATCGTGGCTTACTCCGGATTTTATGAGGCGTTTTAAGAAAAAAGTATTGAATAAAGATATACAAAATCTCATTCGGTTTTATCGGCAAAAAGGATACCCGGAGATTGTCGTGACCTCCGATGTTAACAAAGATGCCAAAACTCAAAATGCTTCTATTTTTCTAACCATTGACGAAGGACCCCGGTACGAAATTGATTTTCAGGGAAATAAGGAGTTCTGGGATGTTACGCTTAAAAAAGATTTAATCCTGTTTAAAGAGGGAAATGACAATGATTTTGGTCTAAGAAAAAGTATTCGAAACATAAAGAAACGGTACCGTAACGCCGGATATAAGGATTGTCGGATAGAAATCAAATCTAAAGAAAAACAAGACGCCGGCATGCCCGTGCGATGCATCCGCCTGCTTATTCATGAGGGACCGCGATATGTTGTAAATTCTGTCAACCTTACCGGAAATTATGCGTTTGATTCAAAAAAGATCGAAAAACAATTATTGACCAGAACTCCGGGACTCATTAAAAACGGTGCATGGGTTCGGGAAATCCTGGAAGAGGACAAACATGCGGTTTCGTCTCTGTATCTCAAGCAAGGATATATGAATACCGTGGTGACAGATAATATAAAATCGCATAAGGACATTAAAGATAACAAAACGTATGTAGACCTCACCCTAAGCATCAATGAGGGGGTTCAGACGCAGGTAACGTCCGTAACGATCCATGGATTGAATGTGCTGTCAAACTCCGATGCCCTTGAAGCAATTACTTTGAAAAAAGGATCCGTTTTCCGTAATTATATGATTCGTAGTGATGAAAATACGCTGTCTTCCCTGATTTCCGAAAAAGGATACCCTCACGTCACGGTAAAGGGGGCTGCGGTCGTCAGCGGGGACAATACCCAAGCGGCAATCACCTATGAAGTTGATGAAGGACCTTTTGTCAAAATGGGCCGGGTGGCTTACACGGGGAATTTTCTCACCAAAGGACGGGTTATCGAAAATGAACTTGAACTTCATCCGGGAGAACCATTTTCCCTGAATCAATTTTTAAAATCTCAGCGCAATATCCGCGACATCAAAGCCTTTGACTCGGTACGTTTTAAAACTTACGGCTTAAAGGAAAAGGAAGATACAGTGAATCTGCTTCTGGAAATGGAAGAAAAAAAGCCTTATTATATTCAATTGGGCGGAGGGTATGATACGGAAAGAGAATTTTACTCGGACATCCTGGCCGGTGACCGCAACCTTTTTGGATTAAACAAGGAAATCTGGGCCCGTACGGAACTCAGCCAAATCGGGTATCGGGGGGATCTGGGCATGGTTGAACCCAGGTTTATGGGGACTCGAATCAATTCATCAATAAACATATTTAGTGAAAAAAGGGAAGAATTTAACACGGATTTCGGAACCAGAGACAAGGGCGTCTCCGTATCATTTAACCGCAGGCTTTTTCAAAAATTTAACGCCGGCCTTTCTTTTGTATACACATATAAGGAGCAGTATCAACGGGATTCTGAACCCATACCGGCAGGCCAAGAAGATGTATATGATCCCAGAGGAATCCTAACCATAAGTCCTTCCCTTGTTTATAATTCAATGGACTCCTACGTGCGCCCCAGAAAGGGGATGTTTTCTACTTTGCTTCTGGATTTTTCTAAAGGGATCAACAATTCTCTGGATGATTTTTTTAAGTATCGTCTCGAGATCCGGAAATATTATACACCCATGGAAAATCTGACATTTGCATTGCGAGGACTTTTTGGAGATATTACCCGCTTCGATAACGGCAGCACGATTCCGGAAGACCAGCTTTTTTTCCTGGGGGGCACATCTACGGTTCGGGGATTTGATGAAAACAGACTTCGATTTGACACCACCGGTAAAGGCGTGGGAGGAGAAACTGCAATCTTGGGCAACCTGGAGGCAAGAATTGATTTGGGACCGAATTTCGAGCTTTCTTTTTTTTATGACACGGGCAGTGTCAAAAACGCTATTCTCGACCAGGGTTCGGATGACTTTCGTTCTTCAGTGGGTGTTGGATTGCATTATCTCACACAAATTGGTCCCATGGGGGTGTATTACGGGCACATACTGGATAGGAAAGCGAATGAAAGTGCAGGGAGTTTTCATTTCACAATAGGGTTTAGATTTTAGCCTAAACCGAGCGTTTCAAATTTAAAAAGGGGATTAAATATCTCTTATTTTTAATGAGTCAATCAAATCTCAAATTTGACCGAGCCATTGGATTGCCTCCTGCATTGTACGAAACGGATGGAGCTTAATTGGAACGTCTTCTCTTTCATAGACTGTTCCCAAAATTCTTGATAAACCGAATTGAAGATCCGTTGATGCTACAATAGCTGCTTTACCGTTTTTTCTTTCTTCAAATTGATTTCGGTTTTGACCAATAAACTCCGCGATTTTCCCCATCTCCGAAGATTTAAGATGGGTTACTATAGCATTTCTTGTATCCCACAATGTATTTAACGTCAACTCTCGACCTTTCCAAAAGGAATTTAGAGCCCCGAGAATTTCATCCAAGGTCAGCTCTCCGGTTAGGGTAAAGGCGGTTAAGTTCATTTTTTTGTCAACTGTTGATGTTATTGTCATTTTGCCTTTTAGTTAGTGTCCGTCCATAAATGAGGATTTTTGTTCAAGCTCAAGGCATGCGAAAAAAATAACCACAGGCATAACTTTAAGAACTCTATTCAACATGTGTGCCAATTTCTTATTGGGGCTTATAAGGTGATAAATATCTTTATTTAATGGTGGGTTATGAGAGATTGCCTGTTAAATGAAGAAAATTATAGATAGCCGACGGGATAAATAAATGAACGGAAAAATGTGCATCATGCACATTTTTCTGTGCATGGCATTTGAAGTGGTGGTTTTGATTTCAAACCCAAACCTTGAATTTTTTAAGCCTTATTTTTTAAGTGCGACCTTAAACTCCATTTTAAATTATAACATGTGGAGACTCTTTTGGAGGATTCTTATTAGAAAATTTATGGTTATTTAGATGGTTACCAAAAGTTTCTGTCCCGGATAAATTACAAATCTATCGTTCAGCTTATTCATTATCTGTATATTTTTTACCGTCAAACCATACTTTCGGCTGATACCGTAAAGGGTTTCGCCAACATTAACCGTGTGATAACGTTTCTTCGAGGTTTTCTTGGAATCTTTTGAAGACTTGCAAGATTCAGCGTTCCCGGGTCTTTGTTCGGCTATTTTTGGGATCATAGCATCCGGATCTTTTGAAATGTGATCCGAACTTAAGGATATGGAGGCTTCCAATCTTTCAAAACGTTCCTTGAATTGCTTAAAAGCCTTGAACTGTTCCCTTATGATCGTTACCCTGTCAATCGCTTCTAACTTAAAAACCCTTTCTTCAAGATTTGTTATCCGGGTTTTTGAGCCTATAATTATTCCCATTGTTGCTCCTAAGAGTAAAATCAACAGGCTTGTCAGAACCATAAACCCTATTTTCCCGAACCATGACAACTGGATATCTTCAAATATTTTGAACATTTTAGAAAACGATAAAAAGTTGCTTTATGAAAGCGGATGAAGCGAAAACATCAAATAATGTGCCGCTTTCAAGCCAATCGAAAAGTATGGAGTCCGACGGTGTCTCGTCAATGTTACGACTCATAAATTAAAAAAAGCTGGGTAGTCCATCCTAAAACTTTATAATTATTCTTAAATTCGTAATTTTATAATGTCAAGTAACATTATATATAATTTATACATAATTCTTTTAAATTAGAACATATTGTACCTTATTAAATGAAATTACTATATATTGTGCGCATTGAATTCAAGAAACTGCGTAAAATCGGACGGTTCTATTACAATGCCACCTTAAGAACCTCTAAGCGAAATTTTAACTAGTGTCCATCCATAAATGGTCTTTTTGCCCAATCTCTGCGTTATGCTCAAAAAATAATCCTCGGAATATCAAACATATGCCTGTGGTTATTTTTTTCGCATGCCTTGATCTTGAACAAAAATCCTCATTTATGGACGGACACTAACTAAAGTAAAACCGGAAAAACTCCTTGACAATCAAGGAAAACTTTTAATAGATAGTGCTTTTTATGTAACACGCAATAAGAAATTGCGTTTGTTGTAAAAAACTCCATTAAATTTTTAAGCCCTATAACAAGCCAAGAAGGCTGAATTGGATCGAAATCCAGTCATGCATTCTTGGCTTTTTTAGTTTTTTGAGACCGTCACCTTTGGTTCCGGCACTTGTCTCCGACTCGCTTGATTTTGCAAAAGCAAAAAAGGAAACACACACTGAAAAACAACCTTAACAACAACGAACTCAAAAGAGAGATCGGTCTTTTTTCAATAACAATCCTGGTCATTGCCAACATGGTGGGGACCGGAATATTCACCACCTCAGGTTTTATCATTCAGGAACTTGGAAATCCTCAGGCCATGCTGATCTGCTGGCTTGTGGGAGGTGTCTTTTCTCTTTGCGGGGCGCTCTGCTATGGAGAACTGGGCGCCATGTTCCCCAAAGCCGGAGGGGAATATGTATTTTTGAGAGAGAGCTTCGGAAAGTGCATGGGCTTTCTTTCCGGCTGGATCTCCCTGATTGTGGGATTTTCCGCACCCATTGCCGCGGCGGCCATTGCATTTGCAACCTATTTTTTTCGAACCTCTTCCCTTCCCGATGGTCCTGAATTGACAGTTGCATTTTTCGGCGTCACCATTGTCAGTCTTACATTAAAGGGTCTTTTGGCCATTGCAATCATCATCATCTTTTCCCTGATCCACTATCACAGCCTGCTTATGGGGACCCGGGTTCAGAATGCATTGACGCTGTTTAAGATAGGCCTCATCGTCGTTTTTATTGTCACCGGCCTGTGCTGGGGCAACGGCTCAACAGGCCATTTCTCCTGCAATCTTGATATGCCCGCTCTTTTTCAGGACAAGTTCGCTGTATCTCTCATATTTGTTTCATTTGCCTACAGTGGCTGGAATGCCGCCGCCTACCTGGGAGGTGAGATCAAAAGGCCCTCTAGAAACATCCCCCTTGCCCTTTTTACGGGCACGTTTGTTGTTCTGTGCCTTTATCTTTTATTGAACATTGTTTATGTGTATGCACTTGATGCAAAACAGATGAGCGGGGTCCTTGAAGTGGGTGCAAAATCCGCAGTCTTTTTGTTTGGCGGACATCTCAGCCGATATTTCAGCGGCGGCATTACCATCGCACTTCTCTCTGTGTTAAGCGCCATGATAATGACAGGGCCACGAGTCTATTATGCCATGGCAAAAGACGGCGTCTTTTTTGAGCTTTTCGGCAAGGTGAATGGTCTTCGCAGGACGCCGGCCTATTCCATTTTCTTACAGGCAGGCATCGCAATACTCATGGTTATCACCGCCTCTTTTGACAAGCTCCTCATATACATCGGTTTTACCCTTTCATTTTGCGCCATGCTCACCGTAGCGGGAATGATGGTCTTAAGGAAAACACAGCCGGAATTGAAAAGAAGTTACAAAACATTGGGTTACCCGGTAACGCCGCTGCTGTTTATCCTGGGGAATCTCTGGATTATTTATTTTTCCATTAAGAACAAACCCATTACAACCTTGTTCGGACTGGGTACAATCGGTTTCGGCCTTTTGGTCTATCTCTATTTCAGAACACCAAGGAAAGATCATGAAATATAGAAGTTTGATATTCTTTTTTTTAATAATTGCTTTAATCTTACCCTCACGACTTCATGCCCATGGGGTGACGAGCAAAATAGACACCGGAGGAATTGTCGTCAGTGCAATGTATGACACGGGCGAAGCCATGGATTATGCCAGGGTAACCATTTCAGCGCCGGGTGCGAACTTAAAATTTCAGTCCGGAAGAACTGACAGAAACGGGAGATTCTGTTTCTTTCCCGATGTTAGCGGTGACTGGAAGGTAGTGGTGGATGACGAGATGGGGCATCGGTTGGAAGTCAATGTACCGGTTGATGAAGCTATGGTACTATTGGCAAACCATGAAAACGAAAATTCAGGACGAGACTTCCTTACCCGATACGAAAAGGTCGTCATGGGTGTCTCCATTATCTTTGGGATATCAGGAATTCTATTTTGGTGGAAAGGGAGGAAAGCCGGAAAATAAATCATTATTGGAGTATAATCGGCTTGTCCGTCTTGTAACTCGGGCGGGCTTTTTTAGAGCGTAAACAAAATGGGATTTTTTTAATAGATTTATACCTCATTTATAGATGAGTTATGAAATCGCACCTGAATCAACTAAAATGAATAATAAATCAAACATATAAAATATTTTTCCCATTTTGTTTACGATCATTTAGGGTGAAACTATTAGCCCCTTTTCGCGATAAAATCAAAGGATACATTTATCCCAAAAAGGATGGCCTGGTGCGTGATCTGGCCCGTAAACGGGTTTTTTAGTTTATCTCAAGACGGCTCATATTTTAAGCCTATGGGTAGTTTGCGGTTCATTGGATTCCGTCAAGGAGTCCAAGATCCTATATTTCAATTAAAACAATAATCCAATGGACATCCCCAATATAATGATATCGCTTGAATTAGTTTTGAGTCCGAATCAAACCTGAAATTATTATTCATCGGCTATCATATTGGCATGCTTAAGTCTATGTGCCGCACCCGATCATTTCAATATCTCGGCGAGATAGGTCAAAAGGTTCCAGAAAGCTGTTTGGTGATAAAACAAGCATGCGGTCTCTTGTGTCTTTTTGATATTATGTTTAGGATTAAACTGTCAATCTTTCTGATTTCAAGGTGTAAGCAATCGCAATACCCACCATAAAGCCGACAGCGAGATTTGAGGCAAGGGTTAAACCCAAAATCATCAAAGAAACAAACAGATCCTTTCGCGCCTTCATGTCAATTACGGTCAATGAAAGCTGGGCTCCGGCAAATAGGAGTAATACACCCAAAACAGACATCGGTACTATATATAATATCGAAAGCATATGAAATCCAAAAAAAATTGCTAAAATGATAAAAATCGATCCAATAATGATATTTGATCCGGCAGTACGTGCTCCGAAACGGTAATGAGCCGCCAGCCCTCCAGCGCCATGACATAGAGGCATGCCTCCCATGAAAAAACTCGCGAAGTTTGCCAAAGCCATGCTAATACAAACAGCTTTATATGTTACCTTATTTGATTTTTCATCAAAATAGTCCTGAGACAAATCAGCATAGGCAATCACTGCATTCCCAAGAGTCATGGGTATCTGAGGAAGTGCCAAGGCAAGTAATGCAAACGTAAAGTCAGCCATTGTGGGAAAGGCGAAGGGAAGGATTTTGGGTATATTAATTCCAAGTCTTAGCTTGTCAAGTCCTTCGTGGGTTCCAAGAACCGCTCCCAAAATAAGGCCTGATATTATTATTATAAGTCCTGCTGGAAACTTTTTGTTTTCCAAAAACAGAAGCGTCATAATGCCACCCATGACTCCGATAACAATACCAATTGGAATTGGTCCTAGGTTCTGCACCGTTAGATAGGGTTCAATGGCCTGTTTAAGTATCTGATACTTTGATGTGCCAATCATAAACCTGACCCCTTCAGCCATTAGAAGAACGCCTGTAGATAATTGGACCCCTCGGACTACCGATTTCGGGATGTATTTACCTATGACAGTGATGGCATTTGTTCCACCGATAATTAAAAGGAAACACCCTATTAAAAATCCTGAAGCCGATATCTGAGAAGCAGAAATTCCTGTTGCAATAGCATAAGCCCCTATAACCTTCATGGGCTGGACAGGGACCGTGACCCCAAAATAAATCCCGGAAATTATGTAAAATAAACCGATGGTTAAAAACATACCCATGGGATTCAAACCATTTATGAGTATCATCCCTATGGCTATTGGAAGAAGGGTGCCGAGATCTCCTAACGAACCCGAAAGCTCCATTCGGTTAAATTTATATTTTTTCGTCATCTATTCGCTCCACCATTTATGATTTATTAATGAATCTATCAGCCCTTTTTATTATAAAACAGCTCAACTTGGAAAAACTTGCGTTGGCTTGAAATATATTTAGGCGTCAGTCTTTTAGAGAAAATTATAATAGTAGGTAAAGTATTTCATGGTGCCATTCCTTCAGTAATTTCCGGCAAAAACCATAAGCTGATTCCCACTTAAAAATACAAGATAAATTGCCGTAAAACGTTCCCAGACAAAAAAAGCAGAGCCATTGCTGGCCCTGCCTCAAACCATAATTTAATTGTAGATGAATTTAAGATCCTCTATTGCAGTTTACGATCCGCTTAAACTAATAATATAGCATTCTCTGTCAAAATGAATTGCCATTCCTTTTGAGGTGGAACGCACCATAGTTCCTGTGCTGCCCTTCAAACTCTTCACGTACTTAAATTCTTTAATGCTGTCACTTGGAATGGTGAAATCCATAATAAACCGTGTTCCTTTCGGAAAAGACGTTAGTGTAGGAATGTATGTGCCGGAAGCAGATATATCTCTGGTTTCAAGATCTAAAACCTTTTTTCTGCCTAATGTTATGGTTTCCAATCTTGCAGGGAGTGGAAGAGTAAACCTTTCAAATTGACGTCTCTCTTTCATTGATAACACCTTTCGTGAGTGAGGTTAGAGAGCAAGAGATATTTAATAAGTGAATGAAATGCAGATCAACTGTTAGAACGATAAGCTCTACGAAATAAAATACGGTAAGGACGTTTGGATGTCAAATAAAAATGTAATGACCCGGAGGAGGCAGTGAAAACGGGAATAAGGATATATTTATCCCAAAAAGGATCGCCCGGTGCATGATCTGGCCCGTAAACGGATGTTCTTAGTCCAGCGCAAGACTGCCCATATTTTAAGCCTATGGGCAGTTTGCGGTACGTCTATTGGTTCATTGGATTCCATCAAGGGGTCCAAGATCCTATATTTCAATTAAAACAATAATCCAATGGATGTCCCCAATATCACTGGTATCATTTTTCATCCAGTACGTTACGAACCAGCTTGGCCAGAACAGACCGGTTGATCGGTTTTTCAATGTATTGACGAATCCCCATTTCCTTTGCTTTTTGTTTATCTATTTTTTCGCTGTATCCGGTGCAAAGAATCGTGGGTATGTCGGGTCGAATTTTTAAAATTTCCTTCACAAACCGGTCGCCGGTCATCTGGGGCATGCTCATGTCGGTAATGACCAGATCAAATTGATTCGGAATGTCACGGAATAATTTTAGGGCTTGGTCAGGAGAAGTTTCGGCTATAACCTGATAGCCCAATCGCTCCAGTCTGTTCCGTGCGACATAAACCATTGACTCCTCATCATCAACAAACAGTATGCGTTCATTCCCTGTGGGGAGTTTTTCATCAGTTTTAGTTTCTGTCACTGCTTCCGTTTCAATTACGGGAAAATAAATCCCAAAAGTGGTCCCTTTACCGGGTTCGCTGTTCACTGAAATTCCACCCCCATGGTTTTTGACAATACCGTGCACCACGGATAAGCCCAAACCCGTGCCCTTCCCAACGTCTTTTGTCGTAAAATAGGGATCAAAAATTCGGTCTTTGATTTCAGGATCCATTCCTTGACCGGTATCGGTTACCGTCAGATGGACATATGGTCCCGGGTCTAAATCAGAATGTTGAGCCGTAGCATCTTCATCCAGTTCCACATTTGTAAGGCCGACTTCAAGAATGCCTCCGCCCGGCATGGCATGATTTGCATTGGTGCAAAGATTTATAAGAACCTGATTGATTTGAGTGGGGTCTGCCAGAATCGTATGAACCTCTTTTGTAATATTCCGGCGAATTTCAATGCTTGTGGGAATAGATGCCCGCAGCAGCTTGAGTGATTCTATGATAATCGGTGCAATATTTATCGGTTTTTTCTCCACCGCTGTTTTGCGTGCAAAACTCAAGAGTTGACGCACAACATCTTTTGCGCGAAGACTGGCGGTTCGGATCTCTTGAAGACTGAGCCGGGCTGGATTTCCCTCATAAATATCATCCATTGCCAATTCGGCATTGCCCAGAATAATCCCAAGCATGTTATTGAAATCATGGGCGATCCCTCCGGCCAGGGTCCCGATAGACTCCATTTTTTGAGACTGCCTGAGCTGATCTTCCAGTTGTTCCTGATTGGTTATGTCTTCATAAATCACAAATTGATTCCCTGTCTCCATCGTAACCGGTTTAAAGTGTATGATTTTTTCTGACCCGTCTTTACAGATCACTTTGAAGGTTCTGTGCCGGGATTCTCCAAAACTTGACTTTTTCAAGTCATTTATCCAGATTGAAATAAGCCGATGTCTATATTCCGGATCAGGAAACGCTTTTTTGAACCATTCTTTCCCCGTAGGAATATCTTCGAGTGTGTATCCAAAAATCTCTATGAATTTTGGGTTTATGTAGTTATACTTACCGCTTTCATCAATAATAGATATTCCAAAAGGAGATTGCTCAACAAAAGTCCGAAATTTTTCCTCTTCTTGCCAAAGCGCCTTCTCTGCGTGTTTACGTTCAGTGATATCGTTTCCGATACATAAAATTTCTGTTGTAGTTCCATTTTCATCTTTAATGGCTTTGTTGGTCCAGGCAACCCAGACTCTTTCGCCGTTTTTGAGCATGTTTTCATTTTCATTCGTGGCATATCTTTCCGGTCGAACCCCGATGTCATGAATCATTTCAGAGAGATCGCGCCCGGTAGTTTCTGTTTTAGGAACTATCGTGCCCACTACGTTCTTTCCCAATATCTCATTTTCTGTAAATCCAAAAAAATTCTGTGCAAACTCATTGAAAAAGGTTACGTTGCCCTTGGTATCCCTTCGCAAGATAATACTATTGGCATTCTGAACAAGGTCCCTGTATTTCTCTTCACTCTTCTTCAATGCTTCGTCTGTTTTCTTACGTTCGGTTATATCCATTACATGTTCAATGCATCCTATGGTTTCGCCATTGAGATCTCTTACCGGAAAGGCCGTGAGTTCAAACCATCCCTCGGGATCATCGTGGGAGGGATACGGAACAATTTCACTGAACATTTCACCGGACTTCATTGATAAAACGGCCGGGCACCATGGGCAAGTGGAGTTTCTTTTCTGAAAAACCGTATAGCATTTTTTGCCCACCAACGGCATTTGGGATGCATACTTCTTTTCTATCCATTGGTTGATCATTGTTAAGGTAAAATCTCGATCTCTAACACTAATTCCGTTTTGAATCGAATTAAAGGCTATCTCTAAAAAATTTTCTTTTTCCCTTAATTCCTTTTCCACTCGATTCCTTTCGAGGGTTTCTTTTTCTAATTCCTTTACTTTCAGTTCCAATTCTTCATAGGTCGGTTTTTGGATCATTATTTTTTTCACCTTGTTATATTCAAAAAAAGTCCGGAAACCTCAGAATATTTTCCAAACAAATCGGATTTTTCTCTGCTCGTGAACAGCGGTAGACGTGTGTAACCGTTTTTCAATTCGTTTGTTAGTAAAAAATCTTATAGTTTATATTTGATTATCAGCAGGCGGGTCAATATGATTATTTCAAATTTTTTTAGAATTTTTTAAGAATATTTTGTTAATTGTGAATAGCCCCTTCCGTGATATTGAAATTCGATATCAAACAAATTTAGATTGTTGCAATTGCAGATATATTTGCTCGGCACTTTTAAAAATGTATCTTGGAATAGATTTTTTCCATTATTTATGTTCGATAACCTGGGTTTTTAACTGTGTTTGAATATAAATTATAACCAAAACGCCATCGGTAAAAACTACTTTACAGCCTTTTTGTTATAATATATTTATAAATAATGCGTTGATAACCTTATATAAAGATCAGCTACTATTAGGGGATAAGCGATCATGACAATTTATAGATTATTCAAGGTTTTTGCCGTTTTGTTTCTGGCGATGACATTTGCTTTGCTGTTAAGCCCGCGCGGTTATGCTGCAGAAGGTTATGCACTACTGAAAGGATTTTGGCGGTGCCAAGAGGAAGGCGAACAGACTACCTTGGAATTCAAGTCAAAAAACCAACTAATTTATAACGGTCAACCCGCCAGTTACCAACTGCTGCCCAATGCCTTCAAAGTTATAGAGGATTCCGGCCCCGTAAATTATTATTATCAATATCTTGAGGGCACCCTCATCATCTTATCTCCCGATGGTTCGATGACATACTGCCAGAAGGCCAAGAAACCATCCGTTCAAGCTCAACGGCCAGCCCAACCTCAGACGACAGTGCAGGGCTGGCCTCCGCCTTATCAGAGACCGCCCGGGAGAAGTACTTGGGAGGATTCCTCTCCGGAAAAACTGCTCTACAAGTTTGCCGGCCGTTGGGATTCTGCTACCAGCAATACTCTGCACAATATCTACTTGAAACCTGACGGCAGTTTCGAGGACTCCTATGAGGCGGGATATAGTGGCCAGTTTGTCGATCAGGGCGGTTTTCAGACAGGCCACTGGGGTGCTACCGGCAATGAGCAGACCGGCGGGCGCTGGACGATCCGGGGCACTCTGCGCCAGGGTACCATAACTTTAGTTCATGGGAACGGCAAACGCACAGACTATCGGTACCAGGTTCACTGCCGAGGCAGCGAATGCTACGGCGGGGAGTATTTTTTCAATGGTAAACTCTATTCAGTGAATTACATCTACCGATAAAAATTACACCGCATAAATTGTTTTTAATCGAGATTTCTAATACTTTGAAATACAATTGACTCGTTTTACGGTCAGGGTCACGGCGCCGAAGTCTTCCTCCACCTTGCCATAGAGTATAAACGGCCGGTTTGGTTCCAGAATGGCGCAAAATCGGCCATAGGCTCTGGGGAAAAAGGTGGTTTCCACCAAACCGGTTTCATCTTCGAAAGTCAGAAACTCCATGGGTTCGCCATGTTTGGTATGAGCCACCTTGCCGGTAATCAACAAACCGGCAATGCACACACGCCGGCCGATGAAACGAGGCAAGTCCTTGGCCTTGACAATCCTCTGTTTTTTTAAGGTATCGGCGTACAACACCATGGGATGCCGGTCGCACAAAAAACCCAGGGACAAAAATTCATGCCGCAGACGCTCTGTCTGATTTTCAGGAGGAAATAACGGTTTGGGAACCGCGCTCCTCACATAAAACAACTCCCCTGCCCCTGATCGCGCTGACCGTGACTTTTGCCGGCAGGCCAGCTCCCACAACAATGACGCCCGACTCTCTTTGGGATGAAGTGAATCAAAGGCGCCGGCATGAATCAGAGAACGCGCCTCAGGGTCGTGGGGTTGAACCCGTTCAAGAAAATCCATGATGTCATGATACGGTTTTGTTTTTCGTTCGGCAACAATACGTCTGCGCGTGTGGCTGCTCAACCCCTTGACGGACACCCATCCCACCCGCATGGCCCCGGCCCTGCCCTTCCAGCGGATATCACTTTTGTTTACGTCCGGCGGTAAAATTTCCACTCCCATGCGCCGGGCTTCGGACACATAGGCAAATGTACTGTAAAAACCGCCCTGATTGCTGATGACCGCCGCCATAAATTGGGCCGGATAATGGGTCTTGAGATAGGCGGCCTGGAAAGAAACGCGGGCATAGCTGGCACTGTGGGGCTTGCAGAAGGAATAGCCGCTGAAACTCATCATCATGTCCCAAACCCCATGGATTTGCTCATGGGTAACGCCTCGTTCCCGTGCGCCGGCAATGAAGCGCTCTTTATAATGGCCCAATTCGCGGGCCTTATCCTTTTTGGACATGATTTTACGAAGCCCGTCCGCATCAGCGTGTGAAAATCCCGCCAGAGCCACGGCGGTTTTGGCAACATCCTCCTGATAGACCATGATGCCATAGGTCTCTTCAAGCACGTCTGCCAGCAACGGATGAATGGGCTCCCATTTACCCACATGCAGACGGCGAATATATTCGCGGATAAATTCATTGGCCGCCGGACGGATAATGCTGCTGTGAATCACCAGATGCTCGAAATCACCCTTTTTTGTCTTCTGTTGCAGCAATCGCATGGCCGGACTCTCGATGTAAAAGCACCCCATGGTATTTCCCCCGGCCACCGTTGCCTGTGTGGCCGCATCGTCTTCCGGTTCCCAGTGATCTTCATCAAAGTCCGTACCGTTGTCTTTCACATTTGCAATGGCATCGCGGATAACCCCCAGGCTGCGGTTGCCGAGAAGGTCAATTTTAACCAGACCCTTATGTTCCGCGCCGTCTTTTTCCCACTGGATAATCGGAACCCCTTTGGGCGCAAGTTCCACCGGCACATAATTATAAAGAGGCTCGGGAGTGATCACCACCCCCCCGGGATGAACGGAAACATAGCGCGGAATACCGATGATACGCCGGGCGGTATGAATGATTTGCTGCCAGGGATCCGGAAAATCGAATTGGCCGAGCCTGGGCAGTTGTTTGAGTTGGGACAACAGATCGTCATTCATATGAGCCTTACGCCAGAACCAGGGAAGACGTTGGGTGACCCGGCCGATTTCCGGGTCCGTAAGTCCCAGGACCTTGGCCACTTCCCGTATGGCCATGCGCGGTTGAAAGGCCACGTGATTGCATACCAGGGCCGCGTGACCCGTGTACTGCTTTAATACGGAATCTATAATCTCATCCCGTTCATCCCACGCAAAATCGATATCCATGTCCGGAGGATCCGAGCGGCCCGGGTTCAGAAAACGCTCAAAATACAGGTTATGCTTAACCGGGCAGACATTGGTAATCCCCAAACTATAGGCCACCAGGGACGCCGCACCGCTTCCGCGGCCGCAGATTCTCGGACTGCGGGATACGATATCTTGAACCACAAGAAAATACGATGAAAACCCCATGTTTTCGATGATGCGAAGTTCATGTTCCAGGCGGTCCACAACGGTTTCCGGAAGATCGTCACCATACCGTTTTCGTGCCCCCTTATAAGCAGCATCCCTCAGGAGATGTTTGGCGCTTTGTCCCTGTGAGTTACCCCACGGCGGCAGAACCAGTCCGGAACCCGGACCGGTAAACGTCAGCCGTTCTGCAATTTCCCGGCAGGCCCGAATCGCATCCGGCCAAATGGCAAACCATTCGGCATACTTCCATGCCGGCGCCAGCCATGCGTCCAATGGCGCCGTATCTTCTGGGGTTAACCGGGAAAGAGATGTATTCCGGTCGATGGCCCGCAGCATACGGTGGATTTTTACATCCTCCGGGTCCAGGAAAAAACTTCCCGGGGTGGCCACAACCGGTACACCAAGGTGTTTGCACACCTTCCGTAATTTAAAGGCCGTTCCATTAGGCCTGCGGGGCACCGCCGCTGCGGTCGTTACACCGGCTTCATACCACTCCGACAAAAGCTCAGGGTTTTGCGTGAGGACGGTTAGTCCCCGGGCATGGTCGGGCACAACGGATTTCAGATCAAACCTTTTATCCGAGTGACGGCGCGTAATCAGACGGCAGAGATTGGCATACCCCTGCGCGTTCTCCACCAGGCAAACCGCGCGACACCCGGATACGGGATCTGTGAGTTCCGCACCCACAATGGGGGTAATGTTTTCCCGTTCGCAACTCTTTAAAAAGGGCCACAGACCATAAAGATTGTCGGTATCCGTAAGGGCCAGTTGCGTATACCCCCGCTGTTTGGCAACCGCGCAAATCCTTTGTGGCGAACACGTGCCCCACATCAATGAATAATATGAACGGACGGTAAGGGGAATCATAATAGACAGATAATATCCAATGTCGAATTCTCAATATCCAATTTTCAAGTGTTTATAAGAGAACGGTTTTTGTTCCCTCTTCTTTGTGCTCTTTTTGACTCTGCCGTCAAAATGCTCTTGGCAAAGATACGAATCAACTCTTGGCATTCAGAAAAACCTGATTTCACCTGTGCCGAGGGCTTTATGAATGACTTTTTAAGGATTATACGCAACCATACCCGGGTTTCACGCAACTCCTTTAAAGATATTTTCATTTTATGAATAAAATCTTTTCTTGACTCAGCGCTTTGTGCTTCGCCATAGTTCGATGCTGGCGATGTGCCGGAACGAACAAGCTGCCCTGCTATATGGTTACTGGCTCTTGTATTGGGAAGTGCTTCAACGATATCAATCATTGAAACGGCAAAGTTGATGAGTCGATCTTCCAAGTTATATTCCTTTGTTTTCTCACCCATTTTTATTTTTCCTTTCATTGGACATTGAACATTTCATTAGACATTGGATATTGGACATTGGACATTGGACATTGGACATTTTTACCTAACGGTTAAAGGGTTCTTCCCACGCGAATTGCGTTGAAACCAAAACGACGGCGGATCGTGTCGAGAGCAAAGATCAAGGGGTCACTCATCGTGTTTTCTTTTTCATCTTCGGCAAAAAGCGCCATCTGTGCGGGGGGATATGTCAGACGGTCGCAAATCAAGCGCAGATGCCGGATGCCGACCCGGCGTGTCCAGGCCCGTTCAAGGGCTGTTTTTGCCAGAACAAACAGGCGAAAATCATTGGCCGTGGCCGGATGGGCCACCGCCTGACGGGTAACCCGCCTGCCGTCGGAATAGTCCAGGAGAATTTTGATCCGTCTTGCTGTCAGCCGTGGCTTGCGCAAATCTGCACCGGCCCGCTCGGCCAGTCCATATAATGCGCCTTTCACCACCGCCACCTGGTGGGTGTCATTGGCAAATTCATGATCCGCAACCACAACCGGCAGCTTCTGTCCCACCGGCAGAACCGGGGATGGGTCAATGCCGCGCACGGCATGGTACAGGCTGCCACTGCGACTACCGAACATAATATTCAGTTGTTCCATGGACAGATGGGCCACATGACCGGCACGGGTTAAATTGAATTCCCCAAAGCGTTTCAGGTCTTCTGCTTCGATACCCGGGATAAGATGGACCGGCACGGGTTTCAGAAAGTCTTGTTCTTCACCGGCGCCAATGACATATTCACCGGCAGGCTTGACCATGCGGGTTGCCACTTTGGCGGTCAGTTTGTTGGGAGCCACCGACCAGATGGGATCGAAACCCATATCTGTGCGCACCGCCTTGCGAATGCGCCACGCCACGTCAGGCGGCGGGCCGAACAATCTTCCCGTTAGAGTGGCATCTACAAATAAATGTCCGTTGTGGTCGGTCATTTCAATCAACGGCGAATATGGCAGGGCATGTTTAACGAGGCGGGTCATTGCACGTTCGTACCGGGCGGGACGGGGCGGCAGCACAAGGGCATCCCGGCAACGGCCAAGGGCCCGTCCCAGGGTCATGCCTTTACGCACGCCGCTTTGATACGATTCTTCGCTCATGTCATACACCGCCGCCCGTGCTGCACCCCCCGGGGCGATAATCACCGGACGTCCCCGCAGCCGGCTGTCCACCAGCCGTTCCACAGCCACGGCAAAATCGGCCACATTTATATGGATTATTGATCGCTCATACATCGAATTACTATCAAATTAAATAGGGCGCAGATTTTCGCAGATATACACAGATAATATTTTTATTTTACAATTTAAGAATCTTGATCATCTGTGTTCACCTGCCCGCTCGTGCCTTGCAATGGCAGGCGGGTCTGTGTCCAAAAAAAACAAATTCTTACACGATCAAGTTTTGCTCTTTGAGCAGCGCTACCATCCTCCGGGCGTTTTCCGGCGCCTGGGCGCGGACATGATTGTTGAAAAAAATGACGCCCCTTCGGGCCCGTTGGCTCATGGGCTCGATTTTATTTTCAATCCATTCGTGCAGTTCATGGTCGGAATAATTGTAATCAAATTGACGCTGCATGTTCCCCGAACGCCAGCCCTTGGCATTACGACCGTGAAAGCGCACATAAAACAGATCCGGGTGGGTTACGATGTCCAGGGCCGGAAACAGACCCGGCAGATCCGGTTCGTCAACGTTCACCAGGGTAACCCGGCGACGTTCCAATTCAGCAAACACACGATCGTTGGCCCAGGACCCATGTCGGAACTCTATTGCCAGAGGCAGGCCGTCAAGTTTATCGAGCAGGGCTGCCAGGTATTTACGGTTGGGCGGTGTACGATGAAATCCGGGGGGAAGCTGGATCAACACGGCGATTAATTGCCCGGTCTGAATCAGCGGCGCCATACCCTCCCGGTAGTTAACCGCCTGGTCCGGCCAGTTTTGGGGGTCGATCTCGTGAGTTAGCGTGCGAGTCAATTTGGCGGCAAACAAAAATTCCTGCGGAACTTGCCGGCGCTGGCGCTCAATGGCTTCAGCCCTGGGCATTTGATACCAGGTATAGTTAAGTTCGGTGATGGAAAACTGCCGGGCATACAGCGGCAACATCTTACCCGACTTTGTGCCGGACGGATAAAATCCGGCTTCCACCCACTCCGTGTATGAAAAGCCGCTGGTGCCCACAAACAGGCCACAGGCGTTGGGATCTGGTTGCTCTTTAGTAATTATTGCGGTCATATTCTACCCCGAATCCACCAGTTAATATCCAATGTCGAATTCTCAATATCCAATTTCCAAGTATTTTTCCGTTGAACATTGGAAATTGAACATTGGACATTGGACATTGCAATAGGAGCATTAGCAATTTGTTAAAATGGTTTTCACCCATTAACTTATTCATTTTTTGAGCGAAAGCCTTGCAATCAGGTTTCAGGTGTCAGGTGTAAGAAACGAATTGTCTGAAACCTGACACCTGAAACCTGAAACCAAAAAGTCTTGGATAGCAATTAACAAACTGGTAATGCATCCCATTTCAATGTAGTTTGAATTTTGTTGATATACCTGAGACCTTTGAAAAATGTTCAATTTTGTTCAAGTCCAAGGAAGGCGAAAATTTTAACCACAGTAATACGTAATGTTTAAAGCCTCTCCACAACCTCGGGTCCTCTCTGGACACCGATCACCTTGCCCTGGACCAGGACCTGGTTGAAATTGTAATAAACCGGCCGGTAGGCAGGATTTTCGGGACGCAGTTCAATCTCTTGTTCCCTGAGGAAAAAGCGCTTGACCGTTGCTTCTTCCTGATGGATCAGGGCCACCACAATTTCACCATTCTCGGCAAACTGGCGCGGCTCGCAAATAACCAGATCCCCATCCAAAATGGCCGCATCCTTCATGGAATCGCCCCTTACCTTGAGCGCAAACAGGTTTGATCCCCGGTATATGTCCGCATCAACCACAACACTGCCGCCCCACTCCTGCTGGGCATACAAGGGCAATCCCGCGGCAATGTTCCCCACGATGGGCACCTCCCGCCATCGCATGATGCCCGCCGTCTCCCGGGCGCGATTGAGCAGGTGGATCGTACGGCTGTACCGGCCCTCACGTCTGAGAATTCCTTTTTTCTCAAGGGCTCTTATCAGCTGAGATATGGCCGCATGGCTCACGCCCATATGGGCCGCCGCCTGCCGCAAGCTGGGCGCTTTTCCGGTTCGGGTGATCTCACCTTCTATGTAACTGAAAAACCGTCGCTGCTTTTGTGTCAATTCCGGCTGCATAAGACAAACCTCCTTAATTGTTTTGAAGATTGTAATATGCTGAACAATTAATTCCAAATTAACACAGCAAAATGTAAATGTCAATGTAAATATTAATGTATAGAATGTGTGGGGTGTCAGATGATAAAGTCAAGCGTGCCAACATGCCCTTACCCTTTTGGTGGAAACCGTTATCAGGAAACTGCTGGCAAGAAATCCTGGAAGCGTTTTACAGAACTTTTTGCGGATACGATGAAATCATAATTCCATTGGACAAATGTTTATTTCGGCTTAGAAAACCACGTCCTCTGGGCGTGGTCAGAGTTCTTTGGCTTTACCTGAAAACTCGCTGAAAAAGTTTGAAGTGAACTAAAGTTTCAAGTGAGCTAAAGCCCGCCCTGGTGCGAATCGTACATGTATCTTGATATCGGGTATACATCATTGCAAACCTGTCTTTTTGAATATAACGTATTGGTGATCGGTCTGGGCCAGGGTTAATGAATTCTGGCAATTATATAAAAGCATCGGAGCGACCTGCCCGCTCGTGCCTTGCAATGGCAGGCGGGAGCGACACCATAACTTTAGGCACTTTAGATCACTTTAGACACTTTTAACTTGTACGGCTTTAGAGTAAAATAGCCCCTTTAAGGGGCAAACCAAAGCCTGGTCCTTTGGGCCATGATTCTTTACTTTTTTGAAAGTTTAACCGGTTCCCGGCCGGGTGCGGAAATTCCGCGGCGTTCCAGCAGAGAGCCGTCCTGCCGGTAAAGATCGATCAACGCCTTAAGGTAGTTGGTAAGGGCCTGCACCTCAGCAATTCGGCTGACCAATAGATCCCGTTGAGCTTGAGCCACCTGAAAGCTGGTCGATTTTCCGACTCGCAGTTTTTCAGTTTCGGTCCGGAGTTTCTCCTCGTCGAATTTTCGGGTGACCGATGAAGCGGTAATCTGCTGTTTGGTACGGTTAACCTCAATGTAGGCGGTGCGGACGTCGACTTCCACAAGTTGTGAAAGATTTTCCAAAGCTTTTTGCGCCTGGTCCCGAGTCAGCAATGCTCGCCGGTGAAGGGCTTTTGCATCCCGATTATAAATCGGATAATTAAATTTGACTCCCGCCATAGCGTCATAACTGTCTTCGTTGATATTATCAATGGAATCGCCAAAGGAATTTGCATACCCGCTTTTACCTAACGTAATGAAAAGATCCATTAAGGGCAGCAACCCGTTCCGGGTTTTGACAAGCTCCAGATCGTTGTGTAATATTTCCAAGCGGGCCTGGTTTAAAATCGGACTGATGCGCAGGGATACGGCCACATGAGGCTCAACGCCTTCCAGTTTTATTTCGGGCAAGGCCGGCTGATGGATTAAATTTATTTCCCGCTGCCA
>Ga0272444_10000983_pt1 | contig 28481 bp, 26 predicted proteins | sample SSMForm13_FD_201033 | JGI IMG/M metagenome (GOLD analysis project Ga0272444, IMG submission 201033) | Marine sediment archaeal communities from Little Sippewissett salt marsh, Falmouth, MA, United States - SSM-Form-13 | ecosystem: Environmental > Aquatic > Marine > Wetlands > Sediment ...
GCGGACAAGGAACCTTACCGCATCGCTCTGGCTATCTCCGGCGGCGGCGCGCGCGGGCTGAGCACTATCGGCATATTGCAGGCGTTCGAGGAGAAGGGCATCAAGGTCGCAGCTATCGCGGGAACTTCGATGGGCGGTGTGATCGGCGGCCTTTACGCCTGCGGGTATTCGCCGGAAGAGCTGCGAGACACGCTGAGGAGCCTGGATTTCTCGACCCTGCTCGCCAACGGCCCACCGAGATCCTCGATGTTCTTCACCCGCCGTCAGGAACAAGGGCGGCATCTGCTGACGATCAAGTTCGACGGTCTCCGTCCGGTGATTCCCCGCGCTCTAACCGGAGCGCAGGAGCTCACCTCGTTGCTAACGCGCCTCACCAACAAACAAAACTACCTGGCCGGCGGCGAATTCAGCAGATTGAGAATCCCCTTTAAGACCGTCGCCACCGATGTCGTCTCGGGCAAGGCGGTGATTCTCGAATCCGGTTCGCTGGTCGATGCCATGCGCGCCACCATGGCCTTTCCGCTCGCCTTCACGGGCGTAGAAAAAAACGGACAGCTCCTGATGGACGGCGGTATGCTGATGCCGGTGCCGGTGGACCTTGTGCGCAACATGGTCGGTGACAGCACGATGGTCGTGGCGATCAACACGACCAGCCCCCTGTACGAAACTACCGAGGACCTGGAAACGCCGGTCGATATCGCCGGACAGGTGACCTCGATCATGACCGCCGAGAAGCTGCGTGAGCAGTTAGCCAGGGCCGACCTGGTGATCGAGCCGGTGGATGAGACTTTTTCCTCGATGGATTTCGACCTCTCCGACAGCCTGATCGATCTGGGATATCGGGCCGGTCTGAAAGCGACGGAGGATATTATCTCAAAGATCGAATCTGTGCGGCACACCCCGACGTATTCGTCGAGCGACAATCACGCTTTTATCGACGGCGCGACCGGAACGGTCGTCAACCTGTCCGGCCTGCCCGACGGAGAAGGTTTCACTCTCGATGATCTGATCGCAGAGCTGAAAGTGTTGGCGCAAAAAACCGAGGTCTTCGAGGTATTAGCCGCGATCGCCGTACAGCAGGTCACTGCCTCCCACCTGGACGGAAGTGCCAACATGGTTTTCGATACCGCCGTAACGGTCAGTCTCACAACCCACCTGAAACCGGAGCGGAAATCGGTTTGTGTAAAGATCGACGGCAATTCGATCTTCGACGACTCCACCCTGGCGGCCCGGTGTGACTTCCCCGATCCGCTGATTTCGTCCGATGACATCCGGCGTGCGGATGACCGAATCGTCAACCATTACCACACCAACGGCTATGACCTCGCCGAGGTGAAAGACATCCGGTTGGATTTCGAGAACAACACTATCACTTTCGTAATTGATGAGGCCGTTATCCGTCGTATCGATGTCGCCGACAACAAGCGCTGCCGCGACTGGCTTATACGCTCCTACCTGCCAATGCATCGTGGAAAACCATACTCGGCCGATGCGGCCAACGACGGTATCGCGGCGCTGTACGGCACGGACCTTTTCGAGGCGGTTACGCTCGACCTGGCGCCGCTGGATTCCGGCGCACTGGTGACAGCTCGCGTCAAGGAAAAGGAAAACACGCAGCTTCGGTTCGGCTGGCACTGGCACAACATGTACCAGTCAGAGCAGTTCGTGGAACTCCTCGATAACAACGTGTTCGGGGTCGGTATCGAGTTCCTGAACCACGCCCAGTTCGGCGATGACCGCAAGTTGTTTTATACCGGTGTAAGGATTGACCGCATCTTTTTGACCTACCTGACCGCGCGACTCCGCTTCCACTACAGCGCCCTTGATCGGGATCTCTTCGACGCCAATGGCAATACCGACAATATCCGCGAGGAAGACCGCTGGGGGGCGAGCTTCGCGCTCGGCCAGCAGATCGCCCGGCTGGGCACGGTTTCCGCGGGGGTAACTATCGAGGAAGTCCAGTTGGAGGACAAACGAGCCGGCGCCGATGACTTCCTTGGCCTTCGCACGCTCTATTTTGAGTCACGGGTGGAGACTCTGAATCACGGTGAGTTTCCCACCGATGGCGAGAACCATCAGGCGGAACTTCGATTTGCGGGCAAGCTGATCGGCGGCGATGTCGAGTTCACGCGCTTCCGGCTGTCGCTGGAGTCTTACTACTCGTTCGGGGAGTATGTGACGTATCACCCGCACATGACGCTGGGATTGTCACGACGGGGGCTCCCCCCCTCGGAAAAGTTCTACGCCGGCGGTATGCACTCATTCTACGGTTTCCGGACGAGCGAACTGGCCGGTGACAAGATGTTTCTGCTCAACCAGGAACTTCGCTTCAAACTCCCGTTCTGGCTCTACCTGTCGGTGCGGTTTGATGTCGGCGATGTTTACGCCAGTACCGAGGACATCAAGCTGTCCAAATTGAGACAGGGGTTCGGCGCTTCCGCGGCGCTGGATTCGCCGATCGGGCCGATCGAGCTGGGCTGGGGGGGCGGCGACAGCCCGAAAGAGAACGTCTATTTCCACGCCGGGTTCCGGTTCTGACACGTCTTTGACTCAGAGGCGAGATTCTTCTCAGGTGCCTACATCGGCACGGACACACCCATCGTAAAAGAAAACACGATGTTCTTCATATCCGGTGCCTTGCCGGTCCCTCGAGCGGCCATCGGGTATTTGTCGGGGAAAGTGACGGCCCTGTGGTCTATGTACGGGATACTCTCGGGGTTGATGTCTTCGAAAGCCTCACTCGCGCCGACTTGGTATCTGAGATCCAGGATAATACCGGCTCGTCCGACCGGAATTCTGAGATCGGTACCGAGCACAAAACTCAAGTCCGAACTCCTGATATTCGTGATTTCCGGTTCTCCCGTGGTGGTTCGAGGCACTGCTGAACCGGGAGCCCCGGTGCTCGATGTCATGGTTATATCATCGCTTGCTGAAAGGTTGAAGGCCAGGGCCGGACCGGCGAACAGACTCGGCCTGACACTCCCCCACATGGGCAACCTGTATTTGACGAGGACCGGAACCTCCAGGTAGGTCAGTTTGATCTCTTCACTCAGTTCGTGTATCGAGTAGGATCCGTCAAGATCATAGGTCCCGACACCTTCGACTTGCGCTCCTTTTGAAACATACATCATCTCCATCTGGAGACTGAGATTCTCGCTCATGTCGAAGCAGATAAAACCCCCGACCTGGAATCCGGTGCGAACGCCGGCCTCGAAATTATCGGTGTACTCAGCATCGAACTCGTAGCCGCGTACAGTTAACACCCACCCGGTAGCCTCTGTAGAAAGGGAGGCCAGGCCGACTCCCCCCTTAAAGCCGATTTCGGCCGCCGGTTGTGCGGCCGCGGAAAAACTCGCAAGAAACGCCGCTTCCGCAAGCAGAATTGCGATGCAGGGCCCGCTCTTCATCGAATGTCCCTTCTTCTATACCTGTATACGGGCTTCTTACAGGGGGTGTTTCGCCGGCGATCCGATCTCTGCGCCCTTCAAGGAGTGCAATAACTCCTGCCAAAGGGAGAAGCCGATCCCGGAATGGCGTTGTCGACCCGGGTCCGGCATCAGGGAAGCCTGAGGACTAACTGAAGTCGTGCCCGCAGGGACGGTCTGTCGAATACGACAAAATTGGACACGAAGTCAACCAGGATTGTTACGGGGTAAACATTCCTCGATCGGCTGCGTCTAGATAGTAGAGTTTAGCGAGCCAGTATGCACCTTTGGCCGGGTGAGGATGGGAAATTGACTTGACACCGGAGCGGTGTGAAGGTATGTTACGTTTGAGAGCACCCCCTCACCGGCAAGGTTCGGACAGGCTGTCCGACCGCGCCGATTTGCTCGGACGAAACCACCTTATCCTCACTTTAACCTCCACCGCTTCAGCATGGAAGGCAACTACCAGCGAAGGAGGATGTACTATGGAGTGAGATTACCCGTCAGCCTTCGGCCGTGCGGGCGGCCGTGGACACAGGCCCGACGGGTAACCTGCAAACCTACTTTTGGATTTGCAACAGCTCGGAAATGACTTCCGTCCTGTGCCTAAAAGATCAACCGGTTCAGGATCGCGGCCTCGCCGGAGGCACGGAAAGCTTCCGGAATCCGGGGGTCGCTGGTGTCGTAGAGACAAAACCTGACCGGCCGATGGATTAGGAACAGGGGGGGTAGAAGGTGAGTAGTGACACCTTCTGGATTTCCGCAATACGATTTCCGCCCGGTGGTCTAAACGGCCACCGGGTTTAATTTTAGCCCACAGAACATAGGCTCCCCCCCATACTTCCACCCCCCACCGACACCGGGAAATCCTTTCCCCCCTGCGCAAAAAGGCTACATACTTCAATCTAACGCATTGTCATACAACGACTTCGTTCGTGACTCGGCGTCTCAGCCCTAAAGCGGCATTCCCGTTGCAAATAGTCTCCTGCAAAGACTGGAACACTCACTGCGGGATGGATGGCGATGAAAGTCAAATTTGTTCTCACCATGGACGACGTTGTAGTCAACGACGAAACCATCGATCAAATTGTCCTCGACTGGGTCAGCGAGGTCGACCAGCAGGAGATTATGGAAGTCTCCCACAAGTGGATCACTACCCAGAATTTCCTGACTCACCGGATGGTCGGGCTCACCCGGGTCGGGGAGTCCTCGTTGACCATCGAGCCGCTCGAAGAGGCCACCGATGCCAGCGCCTAATCTGGTCGCCCAGGCCAAGGAACTGGTCGATGAAGCCACCGTCCGGGCCGAGGAGTATTCCGGGGTGCTCGGGCAGGCCAAGGGCTTTATTGTTGAGCATTTCGGCCAGAACGGACTGATCGCCGCCTACATCGTCCTGGCGGTCCTGATCCTCTTTGTAGTCTCACGGCTGGCCAAACTGACTTTCTCCGCCCTTAAATATCTCGTCCTGCCTTCGGTAGCCCTGGCTTTCCTGGCCAGCTTCTTTCTGCCTTTCTCATTCGCCGCCGCCCTTCCGGTCAGCGTAACCGTCTGCTCGCTGTTTCTCCTGTTCAAAGGGTAGGATCGGGCAGGAATCTCTGTTCCGTCGTCCCAACAACCTGTTGGAAGTCCCCCACGAAAATCGGCCAAAATCCGGGCCGATAGACTCGCCCCCCTCCTCTAATTGACTGCACTAGTGCAAGTTACGGACAATAAGCCCTTCCGGCAATCCTCTTGCATCGTACCCCTGAAGAACACGCAACAAACAAGGTCAAGGGGATATGAGCGAAAGAACCTGCATCAACTGTGGCCAGCCGCTGACTAAAACCAACGGGGCGGATGTCTGCCCCCGCTGCAACTCCGAAGATATCAACCTGTCCGAGGTATTCATCGACTCGAGTGAATCTTCGGACTATGTTTTCATAGAATGCCCCGGAGCTACGCTCTATGCCGAGGGTACGAATGACATCGTGGCCGGAGCGAAGTTCATCGACGACGACGATCCTACCAAAGGGTTCGAGATTGTCGATCATCCCGTCTACGCTCCCACCCATACCAAGCGCCGCAGGATCAAGAAAGAGGCAGTCGGCAATATCCGGCGGTGTCAGGGTTGCCAGGACCTGACCGTGAGGATGCGCCGACGCGAAGGTCCGGACTGTTTCATCCCCTCGGTGAAACACCCCGGCCGCAAGAAACTCAAGACGGTTACCTACCGAACCTACGCCTGATTTCGGCTCCGGCCCGCGCGAAAGCGCGGGCCTTTTTTGTCTCCAAATAGCCCCACTATCCGACCTTCAAACGGCCTGATCAACACCTCTCACAGAGCCCGATTTGACAGGCCATTTCTGGCCGTAACCGATTGTCACATAATAATATAAATACCTGTTTTTGCTTGCTATTGAGTATAAAAACTGTTATCATTCAGGGTTAAGGGAAAAGCGTAATGAAGGCTCAAAACCAAGCCGAAAAATCACGGACTAATCCGGTAGCAATCTCCGGTGTTATGGGCCGGGTGATCGAATCCCTGGGCCTCACCAGCAACTACTACGGCTGGCTGATCGTCTCCAAATGGCCGGAGATCGTGGGCGAACATTACGCGCGCAAGAGCCGGGCGTTCCGTTATGAGGACGGCGTGATTCATGTGGCTGTCGAGGATGCTTCCTGGCGGCAGATGATGGCGCTCGACAGTGAGAAGATTCTGAATATCATTCGAAAGCAGCCCCACGGACGGGCGGTCAGGGAACTGCGACTGGTCCGGGGCGAGAAAGGGAACTAGGACATGGCAACGTCGGTCCGAGAATCCAAAGGAAAAAGCAAAGCAGCGGTCGAAGATAAAAAGCCCGGGCATTCGTACGACGCTACCACCATCAAGGTGATGAAAGGTCTCGAAGCGGTCCGGCGCCGTCCGGCTATGTATATCGGCGATGTCAGCCGTCGCGGTCTGCACCACATGGTCTACGAGGTGGTAGACAATTCAGTCGACGAGGCGATGGCCGGCTATTGCGACAAAATCGTGGTGGAAGTCAATGAGGACGGATCGGTGACGGTGACCGATAACGGCCGCGGTATCCCGGTGGAGGACCACCCGACACAGAAAGTCTCTGCCCTCGAAGTGGTCATGACGACTCTCCACGCCGGCGGCAAGTTCGACCACGACAGTTATAAGGTTTCGGGCGGCCTTCACGGGGTCGGCGTCTCGGTGGTCAACGCTCTTTCCGAATGGTGCTGGGTCGAAGTAACCCGCGACGAGGAAGTGTATCGACAGGATTACGTGCGCGGCACGGCGAAAGCCCGGGTCAAGAAAACCGGCAAGCGCAAGAAAACCGGGACCAGGACCTGCTTCATGCCGGACAGGGAGATTTTCTCCAACATAGAATTCCGTTTCGACATTATCGCCTCCCGCCTGAGGGAGCTGGCGTTTCTTAACCAGGGGCTGACGATCGACCTCATCGATCATCGCCATGACAAGGATATCAGCTTCTGCTACAAGGGTGGCCTGTCCTCGTTCGTGGAATACCTTAACGAAAACAAGACCCTGCTGTTCAAAAAGCCTATTCACTTCAGCGCCGTCAAAGATGAAGTCGACGTCGAAGTCGCCATCCAGTACAACGACGATTACAGCGAGTCGGTGCATTCGTACGTTAACAATATCAACACTATTGAAGGCGGCACGCACCTTACCGGGTTCCGCACCGCCCTCACTCGTTCGATCAACAACTACGCCGCGAAATACAAGCTGCTCAAGAAGGAGAGCTTTACGCTCATCGGCGATGATTCCCGCGAGGGTCTGACCGCGGTGCTTTCGGTGAAGGTCCGCGATCCGCAGTTCGAGGGGCAGACGAAGACGAAGCTGGGTAATTCCGAGGTCAAGGGGATCGTGGAATCGATCACAAACGAATACCTGGGATCGTATTTCGAGGAAAACCCGGCAGTTGGTAAGAAAGTAGTCGACAAACTGCTGGCAGCGGCTACCGCACGCGAGGCCGCCCGCAAGGCCAAAGAACTGACGCGCCGCAAAACAGCGCTCGACAGCGCCGCCCTTCCCGGCAAGCTCGCCGACTGCAGCAGCCGCGATCCGGAAACCAGCGAGCTGTTCATAGTCGAGGGTGACTCTGCAGGCGGGTCGGCCAAACAGGGGCGCGACCGCCGCTTTCAGGCGGTGCTGCCGCTCAGAGGCAAGATTATTAACGTCGAAAAAGCCCGTATCGACAAAATTCTCGGCAACGCTGAAATCCGCGCCCTTATCACCGCTCTCGGCTGCGGCATTCGGGAAGATTTCGATCCCGAGAAGGTCCGCTATCACAAAGTTGTCGTGATGACGGACGCCGACGTCGACGGTTCGCACATCCGCACGCTCATTCTTACGTTCTTCTTCCGCTACATGCGGGGGTTGATCGATCACGGCCGGATATTTATCGCCCAGCCGCCGCTGTACCGCATCAAGCAGGGCAAAAAAGAGACCTATGTCTATTCCGATGAAGAACTGGACAGGGCGATGAAGAACGGCGCCAAAGGAGCCTCGATACAGCGTTACAAAGGTCTCGGTGAGATGAACCCCGAGCAGCTCTGGCGGACAACGATGGATCCCGACTCGCGTACGTTGTTACAGGTGACGCTGGACGACGGTGCGGAGGCATCGCACCTCTTCTCGACCCTGATGGGTAACGAGATCGCCCCGCGCCGGGAGTTCATCGAGCAGAACGCGCAGTACGTGAGGAATCTGGATATATAGCGCGGCAAGACTCACGCGACAGGTATAGGGCAGGTTTGGTTTCAAACCTGCCCTTTCTTTTGCCCGGGTGCGCCACAGCTTGCTGTGGAATCCTGACGATCGGAGTCAAAAGCAAGCCACCATGAATGGCGGGCTACCAAGGCCTCTGCCCCATCACACAGTCTCGTGTGGCCCATCCTTCCCAGGGTGGGATGTGATGTCTTGGCAAAACTGTAAGACGGATTCATCTTCCACCCCTGAATTAAGCAGCCGTTTTGACCCCTGAAGCGTAGCTACAGATCCGAGCCTTCAGCTCGGCGTGAACGTCAAAACCACAAGGGTATTGACCTACCCCGGACGGCAGTGCTTTCAAGGGACAGACGAGGACGTCTGCCGCCCACGGCACATTTTCTGCGGAGTATACAGAAAGTCATATGTCTGGGCTCCGAGCGCCGAAGCATGATGCCGTGAGAAACGCAACATTCTTCTCAGACGGACTATAGTCCGTCGTTCCAGCGAAGGCTGGAATCCAGTGCTGGGCCCCAGCCTTCGCTGGGGAGACGGAGAGGAAGCTGGGGAAACGGAAAGAACCGAGTCAACGGAGGTAGCCGGATCAACGGCGGTAGCTGGGGAGGTGGCGGTCGGGTGGCCCACCATTCATGGTGGGTTTACGTCGTCCTTGCAGAATACCTCAAACACCAAAGTACCCACAGCAAGCTGTGGGGCACCGAATCATAATTCCTAATCAACATGGGGCAGACGGGGGCGTCTGCCGCCCACGGTACGTCTTATGTTGAATTGTCACTGAGCGTCGGAATCGTTCGGCTTCTCAGGCTCTTCCGGCGGGTTGAGGACTTCGTCGGGGACGGTGTACTTGGGGCGGAACAGGCCCAGGTATCTCTGATACCACTTCCACTTCTTCTTTTCCTGCTTGTACCACTTTTTGAACGCCTTCTCCTTCTTGTGGGCGACGGCGTCGTATTCCTCGATGCGCAGGATCAGAATCTCCACCGACTCCCGCTTCTCCAGCGCCGAGCGCAGGTTGTCATAATCTTTGAAATTGAAGACGGTCTGGACGATCGGCTCGAAAAAGACCATCGTCTGTGACCCGATGAAATTGAGCGGCTTGACCGATTCGAGAAACAGGATGGCCGGGACGGTCATGCCCCTGTCAACAACCTTCCGGGCCAGCTTCTCCAGGACAGCTTCTTCCTCTTCCGGAAGAATCCCTTTCCCGTCGCCGGGAAGATCCAATCCGCCTTTGAGAAAGCCGCCGCCGCTCATGATGAAGCCTCGTTGTTCTGCCGGCTCTCCGGCGCTTCAGCCTCTTTCAGGTGCTTCCCACCGAGTCTCTCTTTAACGAAAGCGGTGACCTCATCGCGGTTGTTGTTGAACATGATAAACAGGCCGCGGAAATTCTCGAGCCGCGAAGGCTCGGCGAAAGGTGAAAGCAGGATGCCGTTCTTGTCGGGATAGCAGCTTCTGAATATCTTCCAGTCCTTGTACAACGTCTGCGTGGTGGTCTTTATCATGATGCGGCGATCGCTCAAACGATAGGAGGTCGGAAAATAGAATTTGGCGAGAGCGGCAAACATAACAACCATAGCAAACAGCGCAAACAAGCCTGACTGCATGATGTACAACACGGCCGCACCGACGACCAGGATCAGAACCGACACAGCCACGGAGACAATCGGCTTGCGCCTGACCGGGTGGCAGGCCCAGGCCAGCGTAACGCCTTCATCTACTTCTTCGGAAGCCGCTTCGGCGGTCTTGGCGATGTTCTTATCCTCGGTCATATTCGCCCGGTTATTCGTCGATTTTGCGATAACGCTCTTTCTTGACCGTCTCGATCATCCTGAGCAGTTCGTCCGGTTTAAACAGGTTCTTTTCGACCAGCAGGCGCACTAGAGCTTCCTGCGCCAGGTTGTTGGAGAGGGCCAGGTCCTCGAACGTGATCTCGCGCTCCTGACCGTCAACGACCATCTTGAGCGCGACTTTTCTCTCTGTCATGGTTTATACTCCCATCGATTACAACCGGGCCAGTGAAGTCCCGGCGGAGAGCCTCAGCCCTCAGGGGTTGGTTCCGGCGGGGTCGTACCGGGATCGGCGCCGCCCAGATATTCAGGCTCACCGTCGACAATCCGGTACAGCGGCAGTTCGACGTTCTCACGATGAGCACCGAATGTAACGGTAGCGGCCGCGCCCTCGTACTTGTTGATCTGTCCGAGGCGTGCGACCAGGTCCTCGCGATTGGACGCCCCCTGCGAGACCGCCCGGGTGATAACGCGGACGGCGTCGTAGCCGAGCGAAGCCAGCCTTTGCGGGCGGGCGCCGTAGCGAAGGTCATAGGCAGCCGCAAATCTCAGGTATTCCTCGCTCATCTGCTCCTGAAGAAACGGCGAAGGAAACACCGCTTGTTTCGTGATATTATCGCCCAGCCGGTAGACGGACTCGTCGCCCCAGCCATCGGTCCCGAGGTAAAAGGCGTTGAGGTTATAGAAATTTATCTGTGGCAGCAAGAGCCTCAACTGTTCCGGCGACCCCGGCAGGAAGAGACAGTCGATATAAACCGGGACGCCATCGGCGTCGAGCGTATCTCCCCTCTCATTCACGTAGAAAGTTGAATCGGGAGGAATGCCAAGGAGAGCTGCCTTGACGTCCTGCACATAGTCGCCGAAATCTTTATCACGTGTCCGGTAGTAATCGATAGCCACAATCGTGCCGCCGAGTTCTTTGAAGCGGTCGGCAAAGGCGCGGGCGGTACGGAGATGATCGGCGGCGGTGGAAGTGATTATCGCTGCGGAATCGGCGCCGCGATTGAAGACGGCGTATTCGGCCATCTGCACGCCCTGCAGTTCGATGTTGGGCGAAAGCTGGAAAACGCTTTCACTCAGCAGGGTCAAACCGGCCTGAGTGGCGGCAGGGGCGATCATCGGAAGAAACCCGCAGTTGAGCACGGCCGAGGCCACCGCGGCTTCTTCGCTGGTCAAGGGCCCGATGACAGCATCCACGGGGGAGTTCACCAGTTCTTTAACTATGCGGGCGGTGTTGACCGGGTCGCCTTTGGTATCGTACGGGACCAGTTCAATGTTGCGCCCGGTCTCCTGACGGTAAGTTTCGGCGGCGATGATAGCGCCGTTGTAAATGTCTTCGCCGAACGTCTGCATCTCGCCCGAGAACGGCAGCACCACGGCCAATTCCAGGTCCTTGCCGAAGCTGCCGGCGGCAACGTCTATCCCGGGGACATCGAGGGTCCTGTTACACAGGGCCATCAACTCCCGGGCGGATTCATAGGATTCGCGGCGGACCAGGGCCTCGGCCAGCGGCTCGACCAGGGAACATTTCCTGACCTCCGGCACGGCGGCGAAGTCGGCCGCACCTAGCTTCACTGATTCGGCGTTGTCAATAGCAGCGATCAGAGATTGCATCGCCAGGTCAGAGAGGCGGGCATCGTTGCTCAGACCGTAGGCTTCAATGTAACTGGCAATAGAGCGGTTCAACTGCCCCTTGACGTAGTGTATATTGCCGAGAAAATACCTGGCGTGAGCCAGGTAGGGGGATTCGGGAAAGCGGCTGACAAAAGAACTGAACCCGGCCAGGGCTTTGGAGAAATCACCGAAATGAAATTCCGCCCGGGCCCGATTGAACACGAACAGGTCGAGGTTTTTGGAGTCGGGAAAACGTCCGGCCAGCGTCTCAAAAGTGCGAGCGGCATCGAGCCAGTGGCCTTCGCGAAGATACCGCTTGCCTCGGGCATATTCCGAGACGACTTCGGGCGTGTCCTCGATATCCTCGGCTGGAATCGGCAAAGGCACGGCCAGCCAGAGGCAGATGACCAGGACAGCGATCGATCTCAGGATGCCCATTTACAGCGAATACTTCCCAAAATCCTCAGGATTGATCTTCTTGAGCCGTTCGCGCAGCGACTCGGGGTCGGTGGGCATGGGAGGTATCTCGGGCGTATCGCCCCTGGCAGAGGTATCGAACAGCTCGGCGTTGACGAAAATCTTGGCGCCGGTCTTGAGGGCCAGGGCGATGGAATCCGAAGGACGGGCGTCGACCTCGAAATCGTCGCCGTTGCGGCTCAGGTGGACGACGGCGTAGAAGGTCTGCTCACGCAGCTCCGTTATTTCCACCCGGTCCACCCGGGCATCGAGCGACTCGATCACCCGTTTCATCAGATCGTGAGTCAGCGGCCGCTTGGACCCGACCCCAGAGAGCTCCATGGCAATAGCCCAGGCCTCGGCGTGGCCGATCCAGATCGGCAGGACCTTGTCGCGATCCGACGGCGACAGGATGACGACCGGGGTATTGGTGGTCATATCCAGCGCCAGTCCTTCGAGCTTTACCTCCAACATGTCCATATTACGAAGTCTTCTTTACGACCCAGAGTTTGGCATCGGCGGTCACCCCGGGCCCGATTTTCACCGGGATGGTGTAAACGCCGAGCGCTTTTATAGGATCTTCGAGAAGGATTGACCGCTTGTCAACAGTAATTCCCTGTTTTTCGAGCAGCGCTGCGACGTCCTGATTGGTGATGGAACCGTACAGCTTGTCTTCCTCGCCCACCAGAACCTCGGCGGACAGTTCCGCTTTTTCGATCTTGTCCTTGATGAGTTCGGCGCCGCGGCGAAGCTTCTTCTCGCGGATATCCTTCTGCTTGGCGATTTCATCGATCGCCTTCAGATTGGCTTTGGTCGCGACGATAGCCAGGTTGCGCGGCAACAGGAAGTTGCGGCCGTACCCGTCCTTTACCTCGACCGTCTGCCCGGCCTTTCCGATATCCGGGACATCCTCTCGCAAAATTACTTTCATCTTAACCTCTCAATTGAGTATACGCAACTAATCACTATTATTCAAGTTCATTGCACCGCCGGAGGTTTTCCTCCAGTCGGCGAAACTGTCAATAAAGCCCAGCAAAGCCGCGCCGAAATAGCCAATCAGCCCGCTCAGGGTAAGTACGATGTAGAACATAACCTTGAACCAGAGCGGGACTTTCAGGCGCGAAAGCAGATGCTCCATCAGCGACAGGCCGGTCACACAGTAGAAAATCGATAGCGCTGCCAGAACGTTGACAGCCGCCAGATTGAGCGTCTCTCCCCCGAACAGATAAGCCAGAATGGCCACAATCAGGAACGGAGTGAGCGCAAACGGAGCTTTCCAGAGCGTGAACTGCTTTAATTCGCCGACAGCGGCATGCCCCGGGACACCCCGATAGAGGAACCATAGGAAGGCGACTGAAAACTGTGCGACAATGTTCATAACGGTGCCTGTCGGTACCAGTTTGGTCACCGTCTCCATCATATGTCGGATACTCGTTACCGATTCCTCCGCAACCGCCTCCCCATAGCCGAGACCGATCAGGGTTTCTTTGAGGCTGACGGCTACCTCACCGATGTTATCGCTGAAAGCCTGCATAATGGTTGACCAGTGCGGCGCCCAGGTAATCAGTCCGCCGATGACAACCACGGACAATCCCCAGAAATACAGCGCCAACTGGCTTCGTTCGACCAGAGCCCGTCGTCCGATCACCAGTCCCGAGATGACCATCGCCGCCCAGTTGACTTCCATCATGAGCAATTGCTGAGGATGCGTAAAGACCACGCTCAGCAGGGCGACCAGAGCGCCGGTGACGATCATGAAGACCGACCGACCTTCAGCCGCGGCGACAGCGATACCCCGAATCAGATAGATGCCAAGAAAGTAGGCGAGAGTGATCGCAACAATCCCGAGCAGGAGGTCGCCGTACCAGAGCGGTATCCCGTAGTTGAACAACGGGAAGAGCAGCATGGCGGCAACCACCGGCCAGACCGGCGAGCGCTTCCCGGGCGCGATGGCATTACCTGTTGTGGTGATCGAGGCCGTGTCTCTAGCGGTACGATTCACTCTCAAAAGCCATGAACGCCATGTGCCGGGCCCGCTTGACCGCCTCGGTAAGTTTGCGCTGGTGTTTGGCGCAATTGCCGGAGATGCGGCGGGGGACTATTTTGCCCCGCTCGGTCACGAACCGTCGCAGCATGCGATCATCTTTGTAATCTATAAACGAAATCTTGTTTTCGCAAAAGCGGCAGATTTTTTTTCTGCGTTTGGATCCATATTCAGCCATGATGCTACCTCGCTCTACAGTTCTTCTTCGGACGCCGGGGGTTCAGGCTCTTCGGGGGCCGCAGTCTCGGCCGGGGCCTTTTCTTTGGTCGGAGCCGGTTCTTCTGCCGCCGGTGCCGGCTTTGCTTCGGTTTCAGCCTCGGCTTTGGGGGCTTCCTCGGCCGGCTTTTCGGCCGGCTTTTCGGCCGGTTTGTCGGCCGGCTTTTCGGCTGGCTTTTCGGCCGGTTTGTCGGCCGGCTTCTCAGGGGTCTTGTGTCCGATACCCGCGTGAGATTCAGCTTCCTCATTAAGCTTGGAGATGTCGCGCTCGTACTTGATGGTCAGGTAGCGGATGTACGGCTCCTCGAGCTTGTAATGCCGCTCGAGAATCGGCAGAACCGAGGTCGGGGCCTTGAAGATGACCGAGGCATAAAAGCCCTGGGTCAGGCCGGCGACGTTGTAGGCCAGGCGACGGGTACCCATGCGCTCTTCGCGCACGATCTCGCCCTCGTTGTTCTTGATGAGCTCACTGACCGCCGAGACCTGACGGTCGATTGCTGCATCATCTGCCTGGGGATTGACAATAAAGGTAGTCTCGTAGAGTCTCACTAGTCCTCCCTTCGGACGTTGCAAAAAGTTCAAACGGCTTTGCCTGGACTTGAGCTATTCCGGCAAAGCAGGGTTATTGTTGTATTTCGACATCGCCTCTTGCAGGCGACGGCGGACCGCAAATATAACGGCTTCGGCAGCAATTGCAACCATTCTTTTGGCCTGTTCCGCCTCAGCCTCGGAAAACCGGCCGAGGACAAATTCGGTCAGACTGTCTCGATCCGGCAGCGGCCCGATCCCCAGCCTGAGCCGGGGAAAGGCCTCCGTCTTCAGAGTCTCGATTATCGAGGCCAGCCCGTTGTGGCCGCCGTCGCTCCCCCCGGACCGGAAGCGCAAGGCCCCGAGTGGCAAGTTGACGTCATCGCTGACCACCAGCATTTCCCGGGGTTCCAGTTCCAGATTTTCCAGCAGGGCCTCGGCTGCCAGACCCGAGCGATTCATGTGGGTATTCGGCCAGGCCAGCGTGACCGCCTGACCTCCAATCGCTCCCGAAGCCGCCCTGCCGTACCCGAACTGCCTGTAAGACTTAATCTTAGCCAGCTCGACCACACGATCAAGAACCATAAAACCCAGGTTGTGGCGGGTATCTTCGTATTGAAGGCCGATGTTTCCTAAGCCCAGGACTAACGTTATCATGCCAATGAAGCTCCGGGCCTATTCCCTGCCCTTGGGGGGGCGATTGAAGCGATAGCCGGCCCCTCGGACGGTCTCGAAATACCCCGGCCTGGCCGGGTCATCCTCGAAAATCTTGCGGAGTTTGAGAATGAAGTTGTCTATTGTCCGGTTGGTCGGGTAGATATGATAGCCCCAGACGGCGTCCAGGAGTTGATCGCGGCTGACCACCTGGCCCACTCTTTCGATCAGGTAGCGGGCGACCATACACTCGCGCCGGCTCAGCTCCTGTTTTCCTCTGGGTCCCTCGGCCTCGAAAGTCTTGAAATTGATCCGACGGCCCTCGAAACTATACTCATCGGCAACATTCTGCTCGTTGCTGGCCAGCCAGGCCTGTCGCCTGAAAATCCCCTGTATCCGGGCCATCAGTTCGGGGACTTCGAAAGGTTTGGTGATATAGTCGTCGCCGCCGGCCACCAGGCCTTCGATCTTCTCCTCTGTCTGATCGCGGGCCGAGAGAAACAGAATCGGTACGGTGTGGCCCTTCTTGCGGATGGACTTGCAGATAGTGAGGCCGTCGGTCCCCGGGAGCATGATATCCAGAAGCATCAGATCGAAATTGCCGCGTTCATATATGTCCAGCACCAGGCTGCCGTCGGCCACATGGACGACCTGGTAGCCTTCGGCCTCGAGATTCATCACCAGGCCGTCGGCAAGGTTGCTGTCGTCTTCGACCAGCAGAATCGTCTTCATCGGCATTCTTCCAACGGTAAGGTTATGGTGAACCGGGTTCCCTTGTGGAGGCCGTCGGATCGGGCGGTAACCTCGCCGCCGTGCCCTCGTATCATCTCCCGGCAGAGATATAGCCCCAGGCCGGTGCCCTGGGTGGTGCGGGTCAGTTCGTTGCCCACCCGATAGAAACGGTCAAAGACGGCTTCGCACTCCTGTCGTTCCAGTCCGACGCCCCGGTCGGCGATGGTGATCTCCGCCTTCCCATTCTCAGCGGAAAGGCGAACATCAATGCTGATCCGCGTGCCGTCATGGTATTTCAGGGCGTTATCCAGAACGGCGTCCAAGGCCCTTCTCAATACGATCGGGTCGGCGTCCATGCAGACATCTTTCTGGACCTCGCGTGTAAGCTCGATCGGCACCGTGGCCACCGTTTGCTGCGCCTGGTCGGCCGCCCGATCGACCAGCTCGCTCAGGTTGACGCGTTCACGTTTGATGTGGTAGGCACTGCGACCGATCCGGCCGGCCTCAAGAATATCCTCCACCATGCGTTCCAGGCGGAGGACGTCGTTTTTCATTCTGGGCACAATGGCCTGTTTCTTTTCCTCCGGGATCTTCTCGGACTGGAGCGAGTCCAGGTAGACCTGCATCGAAGCGAGGGGTGTTTTCAGCTCGTGGGTGACGGCCATCAGGAAATTCTGCTGATGTTTCTTCAACTGCTCGGTTTTAACCAGCGCCCGATAGATCAGCCAGATGCCGATCAACAGGACTATCAGAAACACCGAACCCTCGAGCCCCAGCATAACCTGGCGGGCGATCTCCTGCTCGTGCATCTGCTCCACGAAGGCGGGATCGCCGCCGAGCTGCATGGCTATATCGACTTTCTCGTCGGCCAGTTGGGCCATAAAGACAACCCACCAGGTGCCCTGCCCGATGATAAAAACCATGAGAATGACAAAGATAACCAGGGCGGATTTTTGTGACAAACCGTGACGCATACCAGCTAACAACCGACTTCTGTTCAGGTTGGTGCCAATATACACAGATGCCGGATCGAAAATAAGGAGAAAATAAAGCCAGAATTCTGTCTAGTCGCGGCCGGGGCGAGCGGCACGAAAGGGCGCGCTGCATGCCCAATAAATCCGTGACCACCAGTTTTTCGCGACGGGCGGTTTCGTCGACAATGCCAAGCATGGCAGTCGGATCGACAACCGGTACGACGCGGTCCAGGTCTCTGAAAAGGCCGGAGACGGCGGAGTGTGATTCCGGCAGATGGGGGTTACGGCTGAAGAACCGGGGTTTAGATATCGATCTGGCTCAACCTAAGCGAGTTGGTCACGACGAAGACGGAGGACAGGCTCATGGCCATGGCCGCCACTACCGGTGAGAGCGCAAGCCCGAAAACCGGATAGAAAAGGCCGGCGGCCAGGGGGATAGCGATAACGTTATAGAAAAAGGCCCAGAACAGGTTTTGCCGTATAGTCTTCATGGTCGCCTGAGCCAGCCGGAACATCTTCAACACGCTGCCCAGATCAGGGCGAACCAGGACGACATCGGCCGTCTCAATCGCCACGTCGGTGCCCCCTCCGATCGCCACGCCGACGTCGGCGGCGGCCAGCGCCGGGGCGTCGTTGATACCGTCGCCGACCATAGCGGCCTTGAAACCGGCTCGTCGATAAGACTCAACAATGACCTGCTTCTGGTCCGGTTTGATCTCGGCCTCAAAATGCTCCAGGTTGAGCGAACGGGCCACGCCGGTAGCCGTTTTCCTGTTGTCTCCGGACAACATGGTCACCCGCTGCATGCGCTTCTGAAGGGCTGCTATGAGTTCTTTGGCCTCGCCGCGGATCTGATCGGCCAGGGAAATCAGTCCGACCACCTGGCCGTCCATCGCCGCAAAAACGATCGTTCGCCCCATTTCCATATCCCGCTCACCCTGGAGGAGCGATGGCCCCAGGCTGACACCTTCCTGTTCAAGGAAGGCGCGGTTACCGACTACCAGCCGATGGCGGTCGCACTCGCCGACCATCCCGAAACCGGGGCGGCTTTCTACTCCCTTGACGACCACCGGGGAGATCTGGCGCTCCTTCATATGCCGGGCGATAGCCCGGGCTACCGGGTGTTCGGACTGGTTCTCGATCGATCCGACCATGCGCACGAGGTTCTGTTCCGAGAGCTGCCCGAACGTCTTGACTCCGACAACTTCGAGCCGTCCCTTGGTAAGCGTGCCTGTTTTGTCAAAGACCACGGTGTCGATCTCGGAGAGGGCTTCGAGAATATCTCCGCCTCTAATGATGATTCCTTCGCGGGCGCCCCGCCCGGTGCCGGCGAGTACCGCCGTAGGCGTGGCCAGACCCAGAGCGCAGGGGCAGGCGATAATCAGCACCGCAATAACGGAGCGCATCAGCATGGGGCTGTCGGGGGCGGATAGATACCAGATCAAGCCGGTTACCAGAGCCAGACCGATGACGATCGGGACAAAAACCCCGGCGACGCGGTCGGCGATCTTCTGGACGGGGGCTTTGCGCGACTGAGCCTCCCCGACCAACCTGATAATCGAGGCCAGGAAACTGTGTTCCGGGGAGGATGTGACGGTCAGTCTGAACGGTATGTTGCTGTTCATAGAACCGCCCACCACCCGGTCGCCGACACGTTTTTCCACCGGCATGGACTCACCGGTCAGGACTGATTCGTCCAGCACCGGCGCGCCTTCGGCTATGTCGCCATCGGCCGGCACCCGTTCGCCCGGCCTCACTAGCAGGACCATGCCGGGCTGGGCAGTGGCCGGGTCGATTTCGACTTCGACGCCGTTGATGATGGCAGTAGCCTGTCTGGGCTTGAGTTTGAGGAGTTCCTCGATGGCTCCCCCCGCTTTCCGCCGTGACCGTGCCTCCAGAAAGCGGCCCAGCAGAATAAGCGTAATGATCATACCGGCAGATTCGAAATAGAGAGGCTCCGCCTTACCGTCAAACAGGCGCACGAGAGCGTAGAGGCTCCAACCGAAAGCAGCCAGGGTACCCATCGCGATCAGCGAGTTCATATTAACCCGGAGATGACGGGCCTGCAGGAAGGCATCGCTGAGAATCCCCCGCCCGGCGTAGAACAAAACCACCGAGGCCAGGATCGCTTCAACCAGGCCATCGCCGAATCTCGACGACAACGGTTCGCCGGCGCCCATCGACCACATTGCTACCAGCACCAGCGGTACCGTTCCCATGAGCGAGACGAGGAAGCTCCGGCGAGCCCGGGCCTCCTCGGCAATATTGGCGGTGAGGACGTCCGGCTGCCCGGGCCGGGCGCCGAACCCGATCTCTGTTATCTTATCGACAATATCCTTCAGTTTGAGCTGGGACTCGTCGTATTTCACCGTGGCGGAGCGGGTCGCCAGGTTCACCCGGCATTCGGCTACACCGGATTGAGACAGCAACTGGCGCTCGATGTTGTTGACACAACTGGCACAGTGCATGCCTTCGATTTCTAAAACCTGTTCAGTGGTCTTTGACATGGAGATTAATATAGGGGTCCGATCACGGCCGGGGCAAAAAGAATTTGTGTCACCTGACGCCGAGCAGGAACAGAAGGTGCGGACAGCGCCGGGTCAGCTCTTTGCGAATGCGGGCGCGGGCGCGGTGGAGGTACCAGCGGACGGTGGCCTCGGGCATGTTCAGGATATTGGCGACATCGTCGACCTTGCAACCCTCGACATCTCGAAGCAGAAAAGCCGACCGTTGTTTGTCGTTGAGCGTTTCGGCGGCCCGGTGAATATGGCCGCGGAGTTCGCGCCGATGGTAGCTGAAATCGGGGCTGGAGCGGATCTTATCCCGGATGTCCGGGAAATTCTCCAGCGGTTCGTGACGATGCCGGCTGTGTTTGCGCATGTGGTCAATGGAGGCGTTAACCGTGATGCGATAGAGCCACGTATAGAATTTCTTTTTCTCGTCGTAACGCCAGATATTCCGGGCCATTTTCATGAAGACGTTCTGGGCAATGTCGGCCGCTTCATCGTAGTCCCTGGTCATTTTGTAGGCCAGAGATACAACCTGATTGCGATAGCGCTGCACGAGCTCACTGAAAGCCCGCTTATTGCCGTTTTTAAAATCAGCAATGAGTTGCTTGGTCGCCAGTTCGTCATCGGCTTCCACATTGGCGCCGGAGGGCCTCATATGAGAAACTCGTAGGTTAGGTGTGGTAGTGTCAGTGGTTCCTTCTTTATTGGAACCGCACAAATACCGATAATGTTCCTCCCTTTTTGACCAAATCCGGGCGTGACAGGGCGAATCCGACCGGACCAACAGCAACCTGGTTAATCCCATATTCGCGGGGAGCAAATTAGAAAAAGACAGCACAAAAAAACCACCCGGTCGGGGTGGTCGTAAGCGAGAGCGTGTCGTCTCTTACTTGGAATTCAGAATGTAGTTCATCGGGTTCAGCACTTTGCCGTTACGCCAGACCTCGTAATGAAGATGCGGGCCGGTGGAATAACCGGTGGAACCCATCTTGCCGATCACTTCGCCGCGCTTGACGCGCTGACCCTTCTTGACGTCTATCGAAGACAGATGGCCGTAGCGGGTGACGAAACCGTAGCCGTGGTCGACCGTGATCATCTTGCCCATGCGGCCGAAACTTCCGGTCTTGGTCACCTTGCCGTCGGCTGCCGCGATGACGGCCGTACCGTTGTAGTTGGCGATATCTATACCCCGGTGGAACTGGTTGTAGCCGGTAAACGGATCATCCTTCATGCCGAACCCCCGGGAGAACCAGCCCTTGGTGGGCCAGATCGAGGGCGTGTGGTCAAGCCGGTCTTTCAGTGACGCAAGCTCCTGTTCAGCTTCCTCGTACTTCTCCAGCTCGAAACGGGAGAGGCGGAGCAGCCGGTCCACCTCGGCTTCGGTGGCATAGGCCATCTGCTGGGTTTCGCTGATCGGGGTGATTATGCGGGCGCCGGGGCCGCCGATTCCGAGCTGGCGCTCCTCTACGCTGATCTCGGGGAGGTCGAAGACGGCGCGGAGGGCTATCTCCTTCTGAACCAACTCCTCATAGCGGTCGCCGGTTTCGGCCAGAGCCCAGCGGAGTTCCTCGTACTTGGCAGCGAGCTGCTGGTTTTCAACCCGGAGGCCCTCCAGTTCCGACTGATCAACTTGTTCGGCGAAAAACTCTGAGGCGAGAAAGACGCTGAGGAAGACGAGCAAAACGACCGCCAGAGCGGAGGCGTAAAGCGACCAGACAGGTACACTTAGCTGTTTGGACACGCCCTGAGAGTCAGGGACAACCATGAATGTAAGCTTTTCCTTAAGCATAACTTCGTCCGGTTTTCTCTCCTGTCTGCCGGCGGGACGTCTTCCCTTCTAATTCCGGCTTGCAACAAGGACAGAAAGTAGGCCCCGGACTTCCGACTGTCAAGATAAATGTCGCAAGGTCACTTTATCAGGACGTATTCCTTGCGCAGTATCTTGTTGACTATCTTGGCCAGCTTTTCGGACTGCATGGTTTGCAGACTATAAAGGTGCCAGTAAGTCTTTTTCGGGAGGCCGGTTGGCCGCTTTTTTTTACTGTCTGCCACTGCTAGCTCCTTTCGTCGATTTCAACCGATCCCCAGGAGGCCGGCAGAGGCCTTCTTGGATTATCGGGTGAACCCGAGAATTAGTTGACAGAATCTCGACTAAATTGTTTGCATGTTGCGTGCCCGTGTCTCGCTACGACAGAAATCATCGCTCGGTTTTCTAAGAACCATACTGACAAGGACTTACGAGTAATACTCTGAGGCCTTTCAAGTGCTGGTTTGCGCAAAATCTGCAAGATTTTCGAAAATCTGGGCGATTCGGCTGCTCTCTGTTCAACAGTTGCTGCTCACAATCTGAACAACGCCAACGAGTTCGGCCTATTGGCCACCGCCCGCCCCCTCTTCTCCGGGGCCGCTCCAGTCCGCGTTTGACACAACGATAACAACTGCCTACATTGGTTTCTCTTAGGCTTGCATGAAAAAGGGATTAAGTATGGGCGATATCACAGGCAGGACAGTGCTGGTTACCGGGGCCTCTTCCGGGATCGGTGAAGCTATCGCAAGGAAATTCGCAGAGCTGGGCGCTCGGTTGATCCTGGCCGCCCGCCGGGCGGACCGTCTGAAGAAGCTGGTCGAGGGTTTGAAGGTCGAAAGTCACGTGCTGGCTATGAACGTCCGCGACCGAGAGGCGGTCAGCCGGGCAATCGAGACTCTCCCGGAGCAATGGCAGGCGATCGACATCCTTGTAAACAACGCCGGGTTGAGCCGGGGGCTGGACAAGCTGTATGAGGGGAATATCGATGGCTGGGAGGACATGATCGACACCAACATCAAAGGCCTTCTCTACGTCAGCAGGGCGGTGATTCCCGGGATGGTCAAGCGGGGACGCGGGCACGTGATCAATATCGGGTCGATTGCCGGCCACGAGGTCTACCCGGGCGGCAATGTTTACTGCGCCACCAAACACGCTGTCGACGCCCTGACCAAAGGCCTGCGCATGGACCTGGTGGAAACGCCCGTCCGGGTTTCCACGGTCGACCCCGGCCTGGTCGAAACCGAGTTTTCCGAAGTGCGTTTTTACGGTGACCGGGAGCGGGCCAAAACGGTCTACCAGGGGTACAAGCCGCTGGAAGGCCGGGACATCGCCGAGGCGGTGGCGTTTATCGTTTCTCAGCCCGAACACGTCACCGTTGCTCAGATGACCGTGCTTCCTTCAGCACAGGCCTCGGCTATGATCACGCACAAGAAGTCGTAGGCGCCGGGGGACCGGAAGGATATTGCTTTGAAAAACGCTCTGGGGATGATTTTTGCCGGCCTGCTCCTGGTTGCAGCCGGATGTTCGGCCGTAATAAACACCCGCGCGCGTCACGACCGGCGGACAGACTTTGCCGAATTCAAAACGTTTGCTTTTCTTGACCAGACGGGCAAACCGGCCCGGTTGAACGATCCCTTCATGAACAGAACCGATTCCCGGGAGGCGGTTCAGAAGGTGATCGAGGAGAGTCTGACGCAACGCGGCTTCGAACGCGACCGTATCAACGACGCCGAATTCCTTATAGCTGTCCACGCCGGTACCGGGGATCACCTTCGGCCCGAGATGAAACGGTGGCATTACCGCTTTGGCATGGCCTGGCACCATACCGACAACGTAATCTATCCCGAAGGCACCCTGATAATCGACTTCTTCAGCCAGGAGGGCGGTCTCCTGATCTGGCGCGGCAGCGCGGAGGAGATTGTTGACCGCAAAGGAGGCTTCTCCGGCGACATGCCGAAAGCGGTCCGGCAGCTCATCGACGCCTACCCGCCGAAACTCCAGCCGATTGATTCCCCTATGATCTAGCCGCTGCGCTCCCGAACAAAAAAAGGCGGCCAGAACCGGCCGCCTTTCTGCTTTTACGATATGCCGACAGCTTAAACGTCGTAATAGGTCTCGAACTCGTACGGGGTCGGGCGGACCCGGATCTCGGTAACCTCTTTCCGCTTCAACCTCGCCCAGCTTTCCAGCAGATCCTCGGTGAAAACGCCGCTATCCAGGAGGTAGTCGTTGTCCCGCTCCAGGGCGTTGAGCGCCTTGTTGAGCGAGGTCGGCAATTGGTGGATCTCGGCGAACTCAGCCTCGGTCAGCTCGTCCAGATTGCGGTCCAGCGGAAGACCGGGATCGATCTTGTTCTTGATACCGTCGAGCCCCGCCATGAGCATGGCGGCATAGCCCAGATACGGGTTCATGGTACCGTCACCGGGGCGGAACTCGAACCGCATAGTCCTGGGATCGCGCTGGTAACCGGGGATGCGGATACAGGCGGTCCGGTTGGCCACGGAGTAGGTTCCGGCCACGGGGGCCTCGAATCCGGGCACCAGGCGCTTAAACGAGTTGGTCGAGGGATTGCTGAAGGCCAGCAACGAGTCGACGTGTTTCAGCATACCCCCGATATAGAACCGCCCCAGTTCCGAGAACCGGGCCGGGCCCTCTTTGTCGAAAAACAGCGAGCCGTTCTTGTCCGCCAGGTACTGGTGAACGTGCAGGCCGGAGCCGGGCTCGTTGAAGAGCGGCTTGGGCATGAAAGTGGCCGACTTGCCCTGCCGGAAACACTCGTTCTTGACGATGTACTTCACCAGCATCGACTGATCGGCCATATTCAGCAAAGTTGAGAATTTCACCTCGATTTCATGCTGTCCCCCGCCCCCGACTTCGTGGTGATGGTATTTCAAGCCGACACCGACGTCCGCCAGCAGCGCCGAGATGTGGCTTCGCAGGTTGAACGTCCGGTCCATCGGCGGCGCCACGTGATAGCCTTTTTTGTAAGGAATCTTGAAGCCGAGGTTCTCCTCATCGTCGGCGGCGTTCCACTGAGCTTCAGCCGAGTCGAGATAGTAGAAGGCGCTGTCGGGACCCTGGAAGAAGTTGACCCTATCGAAGATATAAAATTCGAATTCCGGTCCCAGGACGGCCGTGGTACCGGGAAGGCGATCCCCCAGCAGTTTTTCAGCGTCGGCCGCCACCCTTCGCGGGTCTCGGCTGTAAGTTTCAACAGTGTCGCCGACTCCCATGATATTTCCTATCATCGATAGAGTCGGCCGTTCATAAAAAGCGTCGATGAAGGCAGTCGAAGGATCCGGCAGGAGGATCATATCGCCCTGTTCGATTTTGGAGAAGCCGGGCATCGAGGAACCGTCGACCCCCACCCCGTACTCGAACAGCTCTTCGTTCAGGGCCGAGACAGGGATCGTTATGTGATGCCAGGCGCCGAGGAGATCGGAGAGCTTCAGGTCGACGAATTCCACCTTTTTCTCTTTTGCCATGGCGACCAGTTTATCCAGATTCATTTCTTTCACCTGTGAGTGTAACAGTTTCTTGAGCCGATCTAAGGATAGCTCCCGGGGCCGGTTTTGGCAAGAAGTTCAGGCGGCAAAAATACTTTACGCCGGCGCTCTTTTCTCGTTCCTTCCAAAGGTAAAACCTCAACCAACGGGAGACGGTATGTATCGCTGGGAGTTCCTTCTCGCTCTGATGTTGATCGCGGGCGGCCTTCACGCCCAGAATCTCACGCTCGAACACTCCGATCTTATCGACAGCGCCCTGAGTCAGCGCGGGCTGACCGGTGATGGTGTGAAGTTCGATCAGGACGAGATGGCGTCCTGGGGCGGCGATCGCTGGCGGCTGAGCTATTTCACGCTGTTGCACAAGCACCCTCTTCGTCTCCCGATGCACGGCGAAGTCCTGGCGGACAACCTCCTTGCCGAAGCTTCCGATCCGCGAGGTCTTCTGGCAGCCGCCAGCCGATTGATAGACCACCCTATTCGTCGCGATTTAATTGGTGATCCTCTCGCGGAGTACACGACTCCAACCGACTCGTTCCCGACGCCCTCGATAACCCACGACAAGAACATCTTGACCGACGAGAAGTACAACAGCCTCAACAAGGGCATCGACCTGGTGTACGCCATGGCCGACGACAAGGAACATCTCTTCAAGAGAGGGCTTGACGACGTCGACAAGACCAGCCACCGGGAAAAGCTGTTCGAATATTTCGTCAAGGAAAACAACGAGCACCAGGATCTGGTGTATGAGATAGTCGACAGGTTCGACCTGGACCGGATGCTGGCCGGAGCCCAGGATTTTGCCGAGGCCGCGCGAAGGATAGCGGATTCCACTGACCCGACCGCCTTCCCTGTTCGAAAGATTGAGACAAAGACTCGCAAGGGATTGATTGTCGTCGGGTCGCTCGAAGATGATGTCTATGAATATTACGATCCACCCCTGCTGATTGTCGACGGCGGCGGTAATGACACTTACAAGCTCTCCGGTTACCCTAACGATTTTCCGGCGAGCATAGTAGTCGACCTGGCCGGGGACGACCGGTACATATCCGCCGACACCACGGAGCCGGGTATAGCCGGAGCAATTCTGGGAATTTCGATCCTGATAGACAGGGCGGGTAACGACCGCTATGAGTCCGCCTCCCTCAGCCTGGGAGCCGGAGTGTTCGGAGTGGGCCTGCTGGAAGACGCCGACGGCGATGATGTCTATCTCTCGCAGCACATGAGCCAGGGCATGGGTGCATTCGGAGTAGGCGTCTTGTCCGAGGGTTCGGGAAGTGACTCTCTCTATTGCCTTAGCACGTCACAGGGTTTTGGATACACCGGGGGCTGTGGCCTACTGGTAAACGTCGAAGGGAATGACCGGTATGTGGCCGAGGACGATTCCCTGTTCAGCCCATCTTCGCAAACCAAAGAGCACAACTCATCCCTGGCCCAGGGGGTCGGGTTCGGCAAACGGGCCGACTATCTCGACGGTCACAGTTGGGCCGGAGGGGTGGGGGTGCTCTGCGACGGCGCCGGGGACGACATCTATTCGGCCGGGCTGTTTGGACAGGGGTGTGCTTACTGGTATGCGGTCGGGATGCTTCTGGACCGCGGCGGCGCCGATCACTATGACGGGGTCTGGTACGTTCAGGGTTCCGCCGCTCACTTCGGGGTCGGTTACCTGGACGATTTCGCCGGCAACGATGTTTACACCGCCACGCACAACATGGCCATCGGCGCCGGGCATGATTTCTCGCTGGGCTATCTGAACGAGCGGGGCGGCGATGACAAGTACAACGCCCCCAACCTCTCTCTTGGGGGCGGCAATGCCAACGGTATCGGCGTTTTCCACGACTGGGCCGGGAACGACACCTATAATACTTCGGGAGGGGTCACTCTGGGCCGGGCCAACAGCTCGGACAGCGGTCGGCGCCAATTGCTCGGAGTTATCGGATTGTTTGTCGATGGCGGAGGTGACGACAGCTACAGGGAACCGTACGCTTCAAACGGCAGCCGCTGGATCGGACCGACATCAAGAGGCGATGTACAGCCGTCGAACGAGGTCGGGGTAGGAATCGACCACTAGCGGCGCTCTGGAAGAACGGCCGGCTTCCTGACGACGAGGAAAATGCCGGATAAGATCAGAGCGGTGCCGAGGATGATCAGGGGCGTCATCTTCTCATCGGCGAATATGACCCCGATCAGAATGGCCACCATAGGCGTGACAAACGCGATGAGAGAGACGGTGGTCAGCCGCAGGTGGCGAAGCAGCCAGTAATAGCTGAGGAAAGTCACCACCGTTCCGAAAGTGGCCAGGTAGAGAATCGAGCCGATCGATTCGGGGCTGATGTTGAAATCGGTCCAGCGCTCGAAAATCAGGGCCCCGAGAACGAGCGGGATCCCCCCGAAAATCATCTGCACGTTGACGGCGACAACGATGTTCTCCCCGGAATAGTGTTGTTTGTGTATGACGATACCCCAGGCGGAGACAAAAGGGCCGGCCACGGCCAGCAGCACCCCCAGGAAAAGCTGACCCGAGGTTTGCAGGGAATCGAGGGAAATCAACACGACCCCGGCAAAACCGATAATCATGCCCAGCCAGGCGATAAGGCTGAGCTTTTCGTTGCGATAGCGCATCCAGGTCAGGATGGCCACAAAGAACGGATAGGCGCCGAACAGGACGGCGGCCAGGGCGGAGTCGATGTACTGCTCGGCGAAGTATACGAAAGCATAGCTGGCTCCGTACATATACAGGCCGGGATAACCGAGGCTCAGCCATTTCCTGAGTTCCCCGGGATAGTGGTACCCCCGGAGCCTGGCGATAGAAGCCAGGATGCCCGAGGCTATGGCGAAGCGCAGGGCGGCGGTGGTGAGAGGCGGAGCCTCGGACAGACCTATCTTGATGGCGAGCCAGGTTGAACCCCAGATCAGGCAGAGCAGGATGTAGGTCAGGACAACCACGGCGACAATAAGAACGGAGGTCCGGCCGATGTCAATGTATCATGTCAACGAACGCTTTTTATGTGATCCGGCCGGGAGTTGGATTTTCTCGGTACATTTGTCCAAAAAATAGTTGAAAATCCCTCAAGCTCCTCTATAATGCCGTCATAACTGTATGTCAACAGGGAGAGTTAATTCATGAATTATACCGAAGGGTTGATCCGCAACACCGAGTTTTTTACCACCGCCGAACTGGCCAAGAAACTCAAAATGAACGTCCAGGTGATTACACGCAAGGTCCAGGCCGGCGAGATCAAAGCCTACAAGATCGGAAAGGAATGGCGCATCCCGGAACAGTCGGTCTTCACCTGGCTGGAAGCCAACGTCAACACCCCGGCGAAACAGGAGGTTCGCGAAAAGACCAGTGCCACGCTGATCAGAAGCGACCGTTCCAGGAAGCTCCCGGCCCAGCCGAGCAAACGCAAATATCTGCTCGAATACATTCTCGCCCAGTTCGAGCCGAACCGGGGATATTCGGAGGAGGAGATCGACAGTATCATCAGCCGGT
>Ga0272444_10000987_pt1 | contig 28411 bp, 27 predicted proteins | sample SSMForm13_FD_201033 | JGI IMG/M metagenome (GOLD analysis project Ga0272444, IMG submission 201033) | Marine sediment archaeal communities from Little Sippewissett salt marsh, Falmouth, MA, United States - SSM-Form-13 | ecosystem: Environmental > Aquatic > Marine > Wetlands > Sediment ...
CGCCGACAGCGTCGATAGAACCGAGAACATGTGGCTTCAGTTACGTATTCCAACTGAGGTTAGCACGTGGACGCCCACGCAAGTTATTCGTATGGACTTGAAAGCGAAGGCTGCAACCCCGTAAGGGTAGTTACTTTTCAGTTAGGGATAGGTCGTTCCGAATGGGACGGCCTTTTTCTTTGATAAGCTGTAAAAAACATCCCTTTATTCTTGACCAGATTCGATACCGGTCTTATGTTATATTGTTGTAATCGAAGGGCGTGTTATGAACGAAAACGATATTATTATCTGCCGGTGCGAGGATTTAACCCTCGGAGAAATCCGTGCGGCTATAACAGATGGCTACACGGATTTCGAGGAACTCAAGCGATACCTACGTTGCGGCATGGGCCCTTGCGGCGGTCGAACCTGCCTGCCCTTAATCAGAAAAGAACTCGCGAAATTTCTAAAGATACCGGTCGGCGAGATCGAATTCCCGACTACACGACCGCCGCAGCAGGTGACGACATTTGCCGCTATCTCCGCCGGTGCGGAAAAGAGGTCGCATGAGTGAATTTCCGCGCACCGCAGATGTGGTTATTGTTGGTGGAGGTGTTGTCGGTGCGGCAATCGCATATGAACTCACAAAACGTGGCATAAGGGATATTGTCATTCTCGAAAAAAGCTATATTTCAAGCGGTTCCACAGGACGTTGCGGCGCAGGTGTCCGCCAACAGTGGGGCCTGGAGATGAACTGCCGCCTTGCTAAAGGTTCCGTGGTTATATTCGAAGGTCTTACAGAAGAATTGGATTTCGATATCGAGTTCCGACAGGGCGGGTATCTCGTTCTTGCACATACGGAAGCACAGGTTGCGCAATTTGAAAAGAATATAGCGCTGCAGAATTCTCTCGGTATCCAAAGTCGTTTCGTCAATCACGACGAGGCGAGGGAGATTTGTCCTCCAATCAATACCGACGCTTTCTCAGCGGCGACATACTGCCCCACGGATGGTCATGCAAACCCATTTAAAACCAATTTCGCATATATAAAAGCTGCGGAACGAGGCGGGGCAATAATACTGCGATATACGGAAGCGCTGGATATCGAAATCGAAAATGGCGCCGTCCGCGCTGTGGTTACTGACAAGGGAAGGATCGAAGCGCCGTTGGTTGTCAATGCTGCGGGGCCATGGTCGAAGGATGTCGCCGCATTAGCCGGCATTGAAATCCCCACTTATTCCGAGCGCCACCAATGCCTTGCGACGGAACCGATCAACCGCCTTTTTGATACTATGGTTATCAGTTTTCAGATTGGGATTTATCTCCAACAGGTGCCACATGGCAGTTTCGTGATAGGCATCGGCGAGAAGGAAGAACCAAACTATAATATCCGTTCTACATGGCAATGGCTGGAATTTATCACTGAAGAACTGCTGGATATCCTGCCAATGCTCAAGGATTTACGTGTAGTCCGGCAGTGGGGCGGTAGCTACAATCGCACTCCGGACGCTGCGCCTATTCTCGGCGAAGTCCCAAATTATAAAGGCTTCTATAACGCCGTTGGTTTTTCCGGGCACGGTTTTATGATAGCGCCAATGACTGCGGTTTGTATCGCGGAACTTATAACTGGCGGGACTCCGCCGGTAAATATATCACCGCTCTCTCTCGACAGATTCGATAAAGGCGAATCCGTTGTCGAGCCGAGCGTTGTGGGGTAGAAACACGAGGATTCAAATAGTTTGTTCGCTTTTCCAAAACGCTCGTTTGGTTAACGACAAAGCATAATTATGGTCGATCCCGAAGAAAATAATCCAGTAGAAAGCTTGAAGAAAGAGCTTTCCGACGATGATCGAAGAAAAATCGTTCGCCGCGAAATCGAAGCCCTCCCGGAAGAGAATCTCGCCGAAGAGATGATAAAACGCCTGCATTTTGCAATCCAAAAAGTAGAGATGTATGGCAATTCTCATCCGATTTCCATAGATGCAATCAAACAAGGATATTTTTTCATAAGGGAAGTCCTTAATCGCCGGCCTACGATTTCGCTTTCGCTTAGTAAAGATAATAAAATCCTTGTTGACGATCAGGATATGCCGGATAGCTATTTCACCCGACGATTTGCGAGAGATTTCGACCAATTCCGTATCGTCTCGCTAACCTTCTATCGCGATTTGGAAATGCGCGAGTTGATCTCTCTTATCCAATACCTCGAACGAAGACTCGGCCAAAAACGCAACAGGGATGACATCGAGAAATTCTTTTCCGATAATAAAATTTCTCACATCGAGGCAAACAAGATACACTATGAAATGGTTATGGGCGATGAAGTCGACGAAAAAGGACGTCTCTTCCGAAAAGAGAGGGTCGGAACCCTTTTCGCTGACCATCCGGAGCTTATCAAGGAGATTCTGGGTAGCGGTAAAGATGAAGGTGAAGACTCGCTATATGTTCTAAGGGATACTATCGCGCAAGTCACCGATAACGAAATGATCGATCTGGTAATACAGGAGATGCACCATAGGATTATTGGCGAGGATAGCAGCGGCGAGGATAAGCTTATCAACGAAATAATCGATGAACTCGAAAGAAGCCTTTCCGAAGAGGAGAAACTAAAACTACGTGAGCGCCTCGAGGATATTCGAAGAGAGGTGGTTTTTGACTCCGGTTCCAGAACCGCAGAGATAGTAGATGATACGCGCAAAATCGGTAAAATCCGTATGATCGACGAGTTCAAAGAGTATATTGGTTTAATCGTGCAGGGCAAAGATCCCGGTGTATTGAATGAACGGTTAATACCGCTTCTTGAAAACGTTTTCTCAGAAGCAAATTTCGCCGATGTCGATCATATATATCGGATGTTAATCGATTCCTATACCGAGAATCAGAATCCCGGGCTACTCTCCACTTGCGGCCCGATTGTCGATACCCTATATAAAAAGTGTCCGGACAACGTAGTAAAGAGTTTCGTTGACAGCCGGTATCAGGAAAAAAAGGTAGAGAAGGTGTATTCGCCGGATACTTTGTTTATCTCCGCTATGCTTCTGCAGATTATTACTAACCTCTTGCGACAGGAACGGTTATTGCCAACTTTGCAGCTATTAAAAACATACGACGATAAACGTTCTGACGAAACTCTCGACGAAAAACTTCATGACGATGCGAATAATTTCTTTGAGGGATTCTTGAGCGGCGAACCACTCGAGCTACTCGTTGATAACGTGAATAAATATCAACTCGAGATCCCGGCGGAATTGGATAGCCTTTTCCAGCTCCTCGATTCCGACGAACCCGCACGAACTGCTCTACACAAAATGGAAACCTCCGGCCCGGAGTTCGTAATTAAAGTTGCGCGTCTATTGAAGAATCTCCAGTTAAAATCCGCTGTTGTATTGGCCCGCGAGGTTCGGGATATTCGAGAAATCCCGCGAGATTCTATTGGCCATTTACCCACCAGGGAAATGAAAAACAGAATGACCGGCGCTATCATTGCGCTCGCGATAGTCGGGGGAGAGGCCGGATTGACTTTTCTGAAGTTGAATGTCAACGATAAAGACCCGGCGATACGAGAAGCCTCCCTCGATGCTATTTCGCGAATAGGAACACCGGAAGCCGTCAATTTTCTCGTGCGCTTCCTTTATACGCATAAAAACTGGGAAGCGAATCTCGAACGATTCCTTCAGAGGATGGACTCGTTTACCGCGATACCCATGCTCGTTAAATACTTTCATGTTCGAAGGGATAAGTGGATAGAAATTATCCGGGTTGTCGGTAAAATAGGGGGAGAAAAGGCCAAGCATTTTTTACTGGATACCCTCGACACATGGACGTTCTATACTGCATCCATGGATAAATTCAGTTCTGAGGAGTTTATTCTGACCATTCTCGAAGCGGTGGGCCGTTTTCCTGCGGACGAAGAGATAATTCGAGCAATAAAACTATTTCGCACGGAATGGCAAAGTAACGACCTTTTCCGTAGCGTATTAGGTGTATTTGGTAAGGATACCGACCGCATCAGCGTTAAAATGAAATCCCTTCTTGCCGCCTGGAAAGATGAAACACGCGAAAAATGAAACACATAGAACTTGACATTTGCATGTTTTAAAGCGATAATCATTTTGGAATGATATATAAACGGTTTAAGCAATTATTCTTCTTTACCTTAACTGCGGGCGCTATTTTCGGGTGCACGATTGCGGTCGTTGCGGAATCCGAGAACGGGACTCCATTACTCTGGAAAAACAGGGACGTTCATAACGTCGATCAGGAAGTCCGCTATTTCGATACGACTCCCTATCGGTTTGTTGCGAATGTATATCGCGGAGAAACTCATCGCGCATGGGCCGGTATTAATGAAGCCGGATTCGCGATAGTCAACACAGATACATACAATCAGGGTTCATGGGGCACTGGCGGTCTCGACGATGGCGAGATTATGTTCTGGTCGCTTTCCAACTGCCTTACAGTAGGCGATTTCCAGGATTATCTGGACAGCACTAACACAACAGTGCGGCGTTCAACCCATTGTTATGGTGTCATCGACGCGTTCGGCGGGGCGATTATTTATGAGGCCGGTCGCTACGATTACGAGCGCTATGACGCCTGGGCCGCGCCGGGCGGGTATCTTGTCCGAACGAATTACGCCGACTGTGGGTCAGATAGTCTCGTCGGCGAGGAAAGGCGATTGCGTGCTGAGGAGATTATTTCCCTCCCCGGTTCGATCGACGCATACCTTTTCCTTTATATTTTAGCGAGAGATCTGGTATTACACGATTTCGATCCCTATCCGTTACCATTTTCAGGCGTTTACGATACATTGCCATCCGGAATTATCAGCACCAAATACACGCTGAACCGATACTATACATCAAGTTCGAGCGTCATTCAGGGCGTAGGAAAAAGCGAGTGTCCCGGCGTTTTGTGGGAGTATCTCGGGCAACCTATCGTGTCTATACCGGTTCCAATCTGGGTTCAGGCGGGTGAAGTCCCGGCGGGTCTGTGTTCATCGACGGGCAGCGAATTATGCCACATGGCAAACGAGTTCAAATCTCTCGTTTACACGTCACCGACAACCGTTAACACCTACCCTCTTGCGGAACTTCTGGATTTCTACTTTGATACCGAGGAGAGGATTTACCACGATGTCGAGGAGCTTTACCTCGCAGGACCTTCCGCATTTGCCGATTCGAGTAATCTCGCCGCTACCGAGCATGATTTCGTTGATCGCGTTACCTCGATATATTACGACCTGCGCGAATTATTTGTTCGCGAATATGGGAACTCATTACCATCGGGTGCGGAACTCGATATTTACCCCAATCCTTTCAACGGCACGGGCAGCGTGAATGTATTCGTTCATTCACCGGTAATTGCGGAAGTGCGCTTATACAATATGACCGGTCATCTCGCGGCTACACCGCTTAACAGCAGGCTCATTTTCGCCGGAAAAACGACTATCCGGCTTACAACGGAGTCTTTACAAAGCGGTATCTACTTTGCCTCGCTTCTCCTCGACGGCCAAGTATCGGCAACTACAAAGGTCGTAATTGTCGAGTAGTCCTTTTAAGTTGATTTTCCCCATATCATACCTTATATTATTGCGATATTACGTGCAATCACGTATTAATGGAGCATTTTGTGACGATAATAGATAAATACGAACATCTAAGCCTCGATGAATTGAAGGCTGAAATAAAAAAGCTTGGAAAAATCCCGGCCCATGTTGCAATAATTATGGACGGTAACGGGCGATGGGCAAAGAGTAGCGGACTACCGATAAAAGAGGGTCATGCGGCGGGTGTAAGAACCGTAAAAAGAACCGTCAAAATTGCCCACGAAACGGGCGTTAAAGTGCTTACACTTTACACATTCAGCAAGCAGAACTGGAAACGCTCCTCGGGGGAAATCGCCGCGCTGATGAGCCTTTTATCGACATCGGCTTATCGCGAGGTCGAGGAGCTTATCGGCGAGGGTGTTAAGGTCGTTGTTTCCGGCGACCTCGACGGTCTCCCGCTTCCTCAGCGCAAAGCGATACAAATGATTATAAATAGGACATCGGGTGGACGCGGCTTAATCCTCAATCTCGCGCTAAACTACGGAGGGCGTGAGGAGATTATTCGAGCGGCGAGACTACTCGCAAACGATGCCGTCAATGGCGATATTAAACCCGGGGACATAGACCGAAAACTCTTTGAAACAAAACTATATACGGCGGGGCTTCCCGCTCCGGACCTGCTAATCCGAACGAGCGGCGAGATGCGCGTATCGAATTTCCTCTTGTGGCAAACTGCCTACTCGGAATTCTATGTCACGGGAACTTTCTGGCCGGATTTCAGCCACGCTGAATTCTGCCGCGCACTACTCGAATACGCCAACCGGGACCGTCGTTTTGGCGGAAGGACCGAAAGCTGATGCATCCTGAAATTTTCAGCATAGGTCCAATTTCCATTAAGTCTTGGGGGCTGATGATGGCCTTAAGCGTCATTATCGGTTTATTTATCTCTCTCAAGCGCGCCGGGAAATTCGGGGTGGCAAAGGACATCGTTTACGATATGATAATCGTTGTTGTTGTTTCTGCGATTGTGGGTAGCCGGATTTTCTACGTCGTCTTCCACCTGGATGAGTTCCGTGGCAACTGGTTGGATATCGTCAATCCTTTCGGTTCCGGCGGTTTCGGTATAGCTGGTTTATCAATGATGGGCGGCGTGTTCCTCGTCGTTATCAGCGTAGCGGTTTACTCGTGGATAAAGAAGTTGAGTTTTCCGAAAGTAGCCGACGTTATCGCACCCGCTTTCCTTCTGGGCGCGGGTATTACGAGGATAGGTTGCTTTTTAAATGGCTGCTGTTTTGGGAGAACCACCGACGGACCTTGCGGAGTTAATTTCCCTGAAGGCGCAGCAAGGAGTTTTTTAGACTATTATGTTCAAGCGCACCCCGGTGAGGTAATAACAGGGCTTCTGCCAACGCAACTGCTCGCATCCGTTATCGGTTTCGCCCTGTTTTTCTTTGTCTTATGGCTGGAAAGATGGCGCAAATTCGATGGATACACGTCATGGTTGGTTCTGGGGCTATACAGTATAGATAGATTCTTTGTGGACCAGTTTAGGGCATACGAAACCAACCAGATTATCGGGCGGCTCGGGCCGTTGACGTTCACCGTAAACGAGATCGTTCTTTTAATCCTATTCGTTTTCAGTCTGACGATGTTTATTTGGAGCATGCGGAATCATTCGCGTAAAAAAAGATGATTCCATTTTTCAAAATGATTTCGCGCGGATTCGGATCGCTTATAGGTCTTTTCTGGCCGGCACACTGCGCGCTTTGTGGCTCGCGGACAGAACGGCTTCCTATTTGCGAGGATTGTCTTTCAGAATTAGAGTGCGAAACAGCCAGGTTTTGCTCGGAATGCGGTGGACGCCATATTTCAAACGCTTGCAGGGCTCATCCGTCTCCCTTATGTCCATATTTCGTTCCGGCTTTTAAATTTTGCGATAAGACTCGAGATATGATTCACCTACTGAAATACTCCGGGCGGCGGGATATCGGCGCATTACTCGGTGAGATGGTTCACACGCGCATATCTGCGGATGGCATTATCGCAAACGCGGACATGCTGGTCCCTGTGCCGCTTCATAAGATAAAACACCGTGATCGCGGGTTCAACCAGAGTGAGGTTATGGCTGACCGAATTTCGAAACTGAGTGGTATTCCCGTTTTAAGTAGAGGAGTTAACCGCATGAAGCACACGCCATCTCAAACTAAACTCAACGCAAAAGAACGTCAGGCTAATGTTGCGGGGGTGTTTGAAATAAACATTGACTTATCCGGTAAAAAATTGATAATTATCGACGATGTAATAACTACGGGCGCAACGATCCGTGAATTAGCATCGGCAATTCTCCGGGTTGGTGGGCAAATTTCGTGCGCGGCATGTGTGGCCCACCCCGGATTGGACGACTAAAGGCTTAACGAAAGGCTAAGAATGAATCTGGCAACACTAATTTTCCTTATGGCGGCACCTGCTACCGAAGGCGCAAAAGAACCGAATATCTTTATGTCGCTTCTACCGTTTGTCGCGATTATTGCGATATTCTATTTTCTGTTTATACGGCCCCAGCAGAAACAGCAAAAAAAGCACCAGGAATTACTGTCTTCGCTACAAAAAGGGAATCGCGTGATGACTTCCGGTGGGCTGATCGGCACAGTTGTTGGGGTTAGCGAGGATAATATCACCTTAAAATTCGGCGAGAATTTTAAGGCGGAAGTCGGGAAAAGTTATATCGTGAGTGTTTTGGAGAACTAATGTCAGACTACTACCCCGAGGAACTCGCGTTTTGTTACTGGGGCAATCCCATTTTACGTAAGAAAACAATAATCGTCGAGAACCCGGAATCGCCCGAAACCTCGGAATTTATCGCTAAGATGCGCGAGAAACTCGCCGAACATGAAGGTCTCGGTCTCGCCGCGAATCAGGTGAATTCCGACCGTCGAATCTGCCTTGTCGCATTCCCCAGAGAAGATGATTATTCGGTCGTTCGCGCCCTTATCAATCCCGAGATTATAGAGATTGGAGAGGAGACCGAAATCGCAGAGGAGGGTTGTCTCTCCTTTCCGGGAATATATCGCGATATCGAACGGCCGCTGACTATAAAAGTCCAGGGATATATTCCCGGCGAAGGCGAAACGGAATTCGAAGCAAAGGGATTACTGGCGAGAATTATATCCCACGAAGTCGATCATCTGAACGGCGTCGTTTTCATAGACCATCTTAGCCAAACCACCCGCAGCCTGCTCAGGAAAGAGCTTCGGCGCATTGCCGAACAATACAATCCGCGATGAGCATCGTATTTTTCGGAACCACCGCCTATTCCGCCCATTTGATCGAGGCAATTCTCTCAGCAGGCCATAAAATCACCTTGGTTGTGACTCTCGCCGACCGTCCGTCGCACAGAGGCCACAAACTGCTGCCAACGCCGGTAAAAAAAATCGCATTGGAACGCGAATTGCCATTCATCGCAATCGAAGACGTTGCCGATCCGCGATTGGTGGAAAAAATTGAGGAAGTATCGCCTGAACTCGGTGTGGTCGTTGCTTTTAAAATCCTCCCAAAATCGGTTTACGACGCGCCGGAACTCGGGACGATCAACGTCCACCCATCGCTGTTGCCGGACCTCCGGGGCCCCGCACCATTACGATGGGCTATAATCAGGGGTCTTAAAGAGACGGGGATCACGACTTTTCAACTTGTTGATCGGCCGGACGCGGGCAATATCCTTCTGCAGAAGCGCGTTGAAATCGGGCCGAATGAAACATGGGGCGAACTCTCCGAGAGAATAATCCCGATTAGCGCAAACGTCTTATTGGAAACGATAGACAGGCTATGTAGCGGCAAAATCGCGCCGCAAAAGCAGGATCACACCAAAGCAACCAAAGCCCCGAAAATAAAACACGAGACCGCGATAATAGATTGGCGCAAACCGGCGCGAGATGTCCATAACCTGATCCGAGGACTCGCGCCAAAGCCCGGAGCTTCCACGGAAATCGACGGCGCGGTTTTGAAAATCTTCGAATCCCGTGTTACGGTTGGCATAGGGAATCCGGGAGAGGTAATAGCCGCCAGTCCGGGCGAAAAACTCATCGTTGCCTGCGGAGAAGGTGCAATCGAAATAAAGTTTTTGCAGGTTTCAGGCAAAAAAGCTATGGACGCGGCGAGTTTTCTTTTGGGCAGGGCAATCCGTCGAGGAACGATATTGAAATGAAAAAAGGCGGAAAAAAAGGCTTGTTCTTAGGGCTTTCATGGCTCGCGTTCGTTGTTTTAATAGCCCTAATAGCTGTGGCATTATATCTTATAACGCCACGCGTCGAGGCCGCACACGAGAAACTCCCTTTCGTTCTTTGGATTACGGCGGGGATAGTCATAGTTACAATCGGAGGTGGATTGATGCTCATATCCATCGCTTCTGTAACCGGCTGGGACGTCCTCTATCCGCATGGCGGAGAGCCTATAACGATGCGCGTTTTGTTTCCAATTATACTTAATGTCGGCAGGTTATTTGGAATAGAGGGAGAGCGGCTTCGCGAGGCTTTCGTCGATACAAACAACGCCCTCGTTTTCGCCCAACGGAAAAGACTCTCCGCAGATCGAGTATTGATACTGCTACCGCATTGTCTGCAACACCACGATTGCCCGTGGAAAATAACCTTCAATATCGAGAACTGTAAACGTTGCGGCAAATGTGACATCGCGGAACTCGCAACACTTTCGGAAAAATATGGCGCTGCGGTTCGGGTAGCTACGGGTGGCACACTTGCGCGCCGCGTGATTATGGATTTTAAACCAACCCTTATTTTGGCTGTAGCTTGCGGTCGAGACCTCTCTACCGGGATAATCGACGCGCATCCGTTTCCGGTGTTCGGTATCACGAACGAACGGCCAAACGGTCCATGCTTAGACACTACAGTCAACCTCGAACATGTAGAAATGGCCTTAGAAAGCCTATCACAAATTAAAAAAAACGGAGTATAAATAATGAAAACACAAATTGTTGTTAATGTGCAAGTCCACGAGTCGCGGATAGCGATTCTCGAGGACACCAAGTTAGTAGAATTGCTCGTAGAGCGTCCCGACCAACGTAGAATGGTCGGGAACATATTCAAGGGTAAGGTCGAGCGGGTTCTGCCGGGGATACAGGCGGCTTTCATCAATATCGGTAGCGAAAAGCGCGCTTTTCTGCACGTCTCGGATGTTGCCGGTTACGACCCGTTCGCAGATACCGAAACCGACGAGGACGACGACGGTAAGCGCCGTAAGCGCTTTATACCGGATATCCGCAAACACGTTAAACCCGGCGAGGATATCCTCGTGCAAATTACGAAAGAACCGATGGGCACAAAAGGTCCTCGATGCACAACGGAACTTTCTTTGCCCGGCCGATACCTCGTTTACATCCCGGGACAGGGCCATTATGGCGTATCCCGGAAAATCCGCTCACGCAAAGAACGGACTAGAATTCGCAACACTATCCGCAAAATAAAACCGGATGACGCGGGAATAATCGCCCGGTCCGCATGTGAGGACAAGAGCGAGGAAACACTAAAACGCGACCTTGAATATTTGATAAAAGAATCGGAGGAAATCCGCAAGAAGGCCGAGGTCCTCGATTCTCCGATTCTTATATACCGCGATATGGGAATGATCGCGGCGATGGTTCGCGATCTATTCACTTCCGACATGGATGAATTTATCCTGGATTCCAAGTCGGAGTCCGATAAAATCCGCGCCTACGCTAAAAAAGTCGTGCCCAATCTCGTCGATAGAATACGCCTTTACGATGGCGAAAATCCCATTTTCGACGCCTACACCGTGGAGCCGCAGATCGAGAACATGCTTAAGCGGAAAATCTGGCTTAAAAAGGGCGCGTCTATTGTTATCGACAATACTGAAGCGATGACGGCTATCGATGTTAACTCCGGGCGGAATACCGGTCGGGGTAAGACCTACGAGGATACACTGCTGCAGGTTAATCTCGCTGCAGCCGACGAAGTCGCCAGACAGCTCCGTCTAAGGGATTTGGGCGGTATTATCGCTATCGATTTTATCGATATGGAAATCGCGGAAAATAGAAAGAACCTACAGGATTCTTTCGAAAAGGCTATGGAGGACGATCGCGCCCGATACAAAATATTGCCTATCAATGATTTCGGGATGATTATTATGACCAGACAGCGCGTGCGCCAGAGCATAATCGAGCGGATTTCCGATCCATGCCCAACCTGTGGCGGACTCGGGATGGTTTTCTCTCCGGTAACTGTTATCGCCAGATTAGAACGCTGGCTAATGAGGGCTGCCAAAAGCGAGAAAAAACGTTTCCTCGTTATATCACATCCGCTCGTTGCGGGCGAACTTTCATCAAGTGGTAGTGAACGTCTCCGCGAACTGGAAAGCTATTACCATGTGCGTTTGGAGTGTTTCCCGGATCCAACCGTCGATCCCGACGAGTTCTTTGTTCTAGATGCCGACACTGGCGAGGAGTTAACCGAAGATTTCGCGGGATAAGTCAGTTTGGCACTGTTTTCGCTAAGTAAATTCCGAAAGAACTTGCACAAGCTAACTTGCTTATATATATTGGAATACGTAGTGTTATTTAAGAAATAGTTGGAGATAGGAGCTATTACATGCTCGGCAACCTTTGGCGGATGATCGCCTCGACCGGCTTCTTCGGGAAACTTATCCTTTTGTCTCTCCTTGCCCTTTCCGGTTATTCTTGGGCTATAATAATCACTAAGTGGCGACGTTTCAGGAAGTTAGAGAAACTATCCGCGAAAATAAATAAGATCGTCGGCACTCATCGCGGCGTGGAAATACTGCAGCTTAACCTGCCTGCACATGACCATCCCATCGCGCGTATCGTTGATGCTATCCGACAGGAGATCGGCCCCGGCTTTTTTATTTCCGGCGGAACACTGCCGGAAGCTGATATGAATCCCCTTTTCGAGGCGATAAACGAGCGCGCTGAAGCTACCTTGGAAGAAACTCTCGAACGCGAGGAACACAGGATAGATTTTCTTGCTATGACCGCGAGTGTAGCGCCGTTTCTCGGGCTTCTTGGAACGGTCTGGGGCATTACTGTGAGTTTCTGGGAGATCGGCGTTCAGTCAAGCGCGAACCTGGCGGTGGTTGCGCCAGGGCTTGCCGAGGCATTAATAACAACCATCGCCGGCCTTCTCGTGGCGATTCCCGCCGTAGTTGCGTTTAATCTGTTTAACAGTAGATTGAGAGCAATGGCCGGGGAGCTGTCGGCATTCGCAAAACGGCTGGTTACACAGCTAAAACGCGAGATGATCCACCGGGCTCAGGCGTAGCGGAGACGGATTATGAACCGATATCGAGACAGATACAAGGCACAGATACAGATGAACATTACGTCCATGATGGACGTCGTGTTTATGCTGCTTATCATTTTTATGATCGCCGCGCCTCTTATGCGCGCGGAAGTCGATGTCAAACTGCCTAAATCTACTGCGGCGAGAGTGAAGGATCAAACCAATATCACCGTTTCGATAACAATGGACGGCAAAATATATATCGGGAAAACAAGAGTTTCTATCGAGGAATTCCCTGCGGAGATTGAAAAAATAACGTCTTCGGGACAGGTTACGAGTATTTCGCTCAAGGGAGACGAGGCAATAAATTACGGCCTAATAATGAAAGTAGTCGGTTATATTAAGGATGCCGGGATCGAAAATCTCGGACTCGTGGCCGAACCGGAAAAGACCCGGAGGTGACGATTGAGGCGCGGTCTCCTCATAAGCTATGCGTGCCATGCGTTTTTAATTGTTCTGGCCTTTTTATTTAGCGCGTTCTCGAAACCTCTCAAACCGCCGGATAAAGTGTATTCAGTGAAAATCGTCGCAGCGCCCCAACCGGAGACCGTTCGTAAACCGGATAAAGAGCCGGAACAGGAGATCGAGCCGGAACCGGTTCCGGAAATCGAAGCAAAACCCGAACCGAAACCTGTTCGAAAGCCGCAAGAAAAACCCGAACCGAAGCCACAGGAAACCCCGGAACCGAAAAATACTAGTTCGAGAGGAACCGGACACATCACCGTGGATGGAGACGATTTTAAGGACGATTATTACTTAAACTTGATCTATATGAAGGTCTATCGAAACTGGCTTCCGCCAACATCGGGAAGAGAACAGACGGCGACGGTCTATTTCAGGATTCTCCGCGATGGCGAAGCCGTGGATGCCAAGGTCGAGAAGCGTAGCGGTTCATCGAGTTTCGACCAACGCGCTCTCAGGACGATACTCGTATCCGCGCCGTTTCCAGAACTTCCGCAGACCTACACGGGAGACCATCTGGGTGTGCATTTCGAATTCGTTCATAATCCATAAGATTGCCATGCAATGCGTAAGTTCATACTAATCATATTATTCGCCGCTTCCCTGTTCGCGCAAGGCGACGCATGGCTACAGATTTCGGATTACGGTTCGAGCCTTATCCGGGTGGCCGTGCTCGAGTTCAATACCTCTCAACAAAGCTATGGCGCGGCCTGGGACAGCACTATCGCTATTATGGCGCAGGTTCTTCGCGGCGATCTGGATTTCTCGCCCTTTATCGAGGTCGTGGATACTTCCCTATATCCGAAGAAAAAGATCGATTTTCCTAAGAATATCGAGCCTTTCGAGTGGGTCACAATCGGTGTGCAGGTGCTGATTATTATCGAATTCGACACGGACGGTCACGAAGTCGAAATGAGGACTAAGGTTTGGTCCGTAACCGGAATGTCGGGGATGTTCGAACATAAATACAAATGCGACGCGGTTCAAGCGCGGCGGCTCATTCACCGGATGTCGGACGATATCCATAAGGTGCTGACCGGCGAAGATGGAGTATCGCAGACGCAAATAGCTTTTGTCTCAACACGTTGGGGCGGTAAAAAAGAGCTTTATATTTGCGATTACGACGGCTACGCACCGAGACGCATCACCGACGCACACTCTGTAATACTCTCGCCGGATTGGTCGCCGACCGGAGATCGAATTGCGTATATGAGCTACAAGAACGATAATCCGGATATTTATGTTTACGATATCTATAAGAACCGCGAAACCGTTATGATAAGGCATACAGGTCAGAGCATTACCCCGGCGTGGTCTCCGGATGGTCGCTATATTTGCTATTCGCGCGAAATAAGCGGCAACTCGGAGCTTTATCTCCGGGATGTTCGGACGAACGAGGAAACACGCCTAACATACACGCCATATGCCCTCGAAAGCAGCCCGACGTTCTCTCCCAATGGCCGCGAGATAGCTTTCACATCGGATCGTAGCGGCACTCCACAGATTTACGTTATGGACAATATGGGTGCAAATTGTCGCCGTTTGACTTTCGAGGGAATTTACAACGACGGTGTCGATTGGTCCTCGCGAGGGGATAAAATTTGTTACACGAGCAATTTCCATGGATCGTTTCAAATTGCGGTTTTGGATTTATCACTGGGAACACCGTTCTACCTCACGAGTGTTGGTAGCAACGAGAACCCATATTGGTCGCCGGACGGTTATCACATAGTGTTTTCGAGCAACCGCACGGGCAGATATCAACTTTACACTATGAACTGGGACGGCACCGATGTTCGCCGGATTAGCGTATCCGGTTCAAATTCGTTGCCCGCATGGTCGCCAAGATATAAATGGTCATTCGAATAAAAATATTTTTAGAAATAAAAACTATTGCACAAGCTTTAGCTAAGGATATATTGTAACAAATAACTAATTATGGACAAAAAATGGAGGTCCAAATGAAACGCTCGTTGTGGATAATGGTATTAGTTACCGTGTTCCTTGCGATTTTTATCACCGGCTGCCCCAAGAAAACACCGCCACCGCCGCCACCGCCGATAGAAGTGCCGCCGCCGGTTCCTATCGAAGAGCCGATCATAGAAATCCCGGAACCCGAACTGGAACTGCGGACAGTTTTCTTCGATTTAGACAAGTATAATGTCCGACCTGATCAGCAGGCGAGACTAATCGACAACGCCGAGCAAATGCGCCAATTCGCGGACGCGAATGTTATTTTGGAAGGCCACTGCGACGAGCGCGGCACATCCGAATACAACATGGCGCTGGGCGCAAAAAGAGCGAATGCGATTAAAAATTTCCTGTCCGAATACGGAATCGCGGCAGTGAGACTCCAAACAAAATCCTACGGCGAAGAACGCCCTGTATGCACTCAAAGCACAGAAGGTTGCTGGGATAAAAATCGTCGTGTGGAGTTCATCGTAATCGAATAGTGGCTTCCAGGATAGTAAAATACGGGGGGGCGGCTTTATTGCTGCTCCTCCCGATATGTATCTCATCCGGATGTGCCAGCAGGGGCGAGATTAAGAGATTTCAAGCCCAGACGGACTCTCTTACGGTGATAAACACCATGCAATCGAGGAATATCGCCCGGCTGGATTCTTTGCTCCTCGAGAATGCAAGGGCGCTAAGAGCAGTCCGTGCAGAGCAAAACACTAATTTCGGTGCTATTCAGGATGAGTTGCGCATTATCGAGTCGATATTGCAGGATTCTGGATTCAAGGTAAGCACTCTGAGCGAGCGGATCGAAACTCTCGAGGACGATATTTCGCGTGGTGCCTCGCAGGAGGATTCTTCTGAGACCGATTCGCTGGATACTCTCGAAATTGGATTAAGCGACATTCGCGGCGGGGAAGTTTTTTCCACCGCACGTTTGGATTTAAATCGCGGCAAATATGACCTTGCGATTATGGGTTTCGACTCCTATCTCGAGCAGTTCCCCGATGGATCGCTGGGGGACGAGGCCAGATACAATATCGGCGAGGCGCTTCTTGCAAAGGGCGAATACACCGAAGCGGTGCTGAGTTATCTCACTCTAACCCGCAGGTGGCCCGAAAGCGACCTTGTGCCACCTTCATTATATAAGGCGGGTTATTGCTACCAGATTATGGAACAACCCGAGTTATCGAAACAGTATTATGACAAGCTGATAGCGGAGCATACCGACAGCCCCGAAGCCGAACTGGCGCGTCAGCGCTTGTCCGAATCAAACGACTGATACCTCCATTTCCAATGCCTAAAGCATTCCGAGGACGCGAATATAAAAAAATACTCGTAGTCCGCTTTTCATCTCTCGGCGACATCGTTCTTACCACTCCCACACTCATGGCTTTGCGTCGCCGATACCCCGACACACAGCTCGATTTTCTCCTTAAAGAGCAGTATGCCCCCCTTCTCGAAAATCACCCATCGAATTGCGGAATAATACTGTTAACCGACGAAATCCGACGTAACTCCGCCGCCTATCTTAAATTTTGCGACGGCCTTCGCGACGAGGGTTACGACCTCGTCGTCGATCTTCAGGGCAACGGCCGATCATACGTCCTGCGAAGGCGGTTGTTTTGCGATTGGGTAAAGATTAAAAAGCGGACGCTCGCGCGATTGCTTCTCGTGAAATTCGGTCTTGGCAGAGATCGCCGCCCGGACATTCGGCGAATATTCCTCGATACAATAAAAAAACTTGGAGTTAATGTCGATAATGAGCCTTCCCGCGCGATTCTCGGAGTCAGCGAGGACGAAAGAGCAAGAGCTTTGGAAATACTGCCCGCAGGTTTCGCGGATGTGGGAAAGGTCATAGCAATCCACCCCGGCGCGCGATGGGAGCTTAAAGAATGGGGGAGGGACAAATTCCGCAAGCTGGCGGAAGAGCTTATCGAACGCGGTTACAATATCTTCTTTCTCGGCGAGGAAATCGAGATAAACTTGCCACAATCGATATTCCTAGGAAAAACAAATTTGCGCGAGCTTATGGCATTAATCGCCATGGCCGACGTTTTCGTCGGTAATGATTCCGGACCGCTTCACATCGCGGAAGGAGTCGGAACAAAGGCCGTCGGGATTTTCGGGCCGACGCATCCGTCACTCGGTTACGCACCTAACCATAAAAACGCGGTTATAATGGGCATCGACTTGAAGTGCCGACCATGCACCTTGTTCGGCAGTGGGCGTTGTAAATTCGATATTCAGACCTGTATGAGTGGAATCGAAGTCAAGACGGTTGCAAATGCCGTCGAAAATCTGTATTGTATGCAGGATACTGAGATTTTTGAACGGAGAGATAATATGGCCGTATTTCTCGACAGAGATGGAACAGTTATCGTCGATGCGCATTTTCTGGACGATCCCGACAGAATAGAGCTTCTGCCGGGTGCGGCGGAAGGAATACGCCTTCTCAACGAGGCAGGATTGCCCGTCGTGATAGTAACGAACCAATCCGGCGTCGCGCGCGGTTATTTTGGGACAGACACCGTCGAAGCGGTCAACGGGAAACTGGTGGATATTCTCGCCGAACGAGGCGCAAAAATAGACGGGATTTATTATTGCCCTCATCACCCCGAAGGCGAAGTGCCGGAATTCAGCATTAACTGCCGTTGCAGAAAGCCGGCTCCCGGACTCGCGGAAACTGCGGCCGAAGATTTTAACCTCGACCTGAAAAAGTGTTTTGTAATCGGCGATAAAGCAAGCGACATGAAGATGGCACAGCATATCGGCTCCACTGCGATACTTGTGCGGACCGGCAAGGGCCGCGAAACCGAGGCGGGATTGGAACTCGGCGATGTAGAGGCGGTTTTCGATTGCCTGACCGGCGCTGCGGAGTATGTAGTCAATCAGAGAAACAAGCTGTAGCTTTCTGTGGAAAAACACCCCGCAAAATACTGGACAAAATCGGGCTCCGGCGCGGTCGTTCAATGCGAATTGTGCCCCCACGAATGTAAAATCGCCGATTCTGCATTTGGCGTTTGCCGGGTTCGAGGCAATTCGGGCGGGGAGCTTTTCACAAACACGTATTCGCAGGTCATATCCCTCTCGATGGATCCGATAGAGAAAAAACCGCTATACCACTTCTATCCGGGCGCGCAAATTCTTTCTACCGGACCTCGCGGCTGCAATCTCAAGTGCCAATTTTGCCAGAACTGGGACATTTCGCAAGAGGATGGTCCGACTTCGCTGATTGAACCGGAACAACTCGTGGAAGTCGCGGTAAAACAAGAATCGCTCGGAATCGCATACACATATACCGAGCCGACAATCGCATTCGAGTTCGTCATGGACACCGCGAAACTCGCACGAAAAGCCGGTTTGAAGAATGTTCTCGTAACCAATGGTTATGTTAATCCCAAACCGTTAGCCGAATTACTAACCGTAATCGACGCTCTAAATATCGACCTGAAAGCCATGGATGATGGGTTCTACCGAAAATACTGCGGTGCTCGACTGCAGCCGGTTTTAGAGAGTATTAGAAACGCTGCGGCTTCGGATGCGATTGTGGAAATCACGAATCTGCTGATTCCCGGTTACAACGATTCCGATGAGAATATCAGATTGTTGGTGGATTTCATCGCTTCGGTGGATGAATTCCTGCCGCTTCATTTTTCGGGATATTATCCGGCTTACAGATTCGACGCACCACCGACGCCGACCGAAGTATTGCTTCATGCTCACCGGATAGGCGAGGAAAAATTGGCATATGTTTATACGGGCAACCGGCGCATGGACGTGGGTTTCAATACGCATTGCCCAAAATGCGGAAACTTACTCGTTGCTCGTAGCGGCTTTTCTGCAGACGCTCCCGGAATCACCGGAAACGGGACGTGTAGCCGATGCGCTCGTTCGGTGGATATCGCGGGACCATGGACAAAGCTATCCTGAAACCCCGGCCGCTCGATATTCTCCCTGTCGCAATCGCGGCGATATTGGCTTTTTTACCCTTTTTAAACAATCCCGGACCGGCATCCTCGGTAAGAATAATTACCCCACAAAGCGAATACTCGATCCCAATCGAAGTTGATAGCGTTTTGACTGTCAATGGCGCGGAGGGTTCCATAACGATTGCTATACAAAACAGGTCTGCGCGTGTTGTCGAAGCGAGTTGTCCCCTTAAAATATGTGTTAAAACAGGCAAAATCTCACGTCCCGGTGGCACGATTATTTGTGCGCCCGGTCGCGTGGCAGTGATAATCGAAGGAAAGAACGATTACGACGCGATCACGAAATAGGACACGCCGGATAGCGTTCTTAGCGGTGTTGATTGCATTAGGCGCAACGCTTTGGGTACTCGAAGAATTCATCCCCCGGCCATTGCCGTGGTTAAAACCGGGTTTCGCGAATATCGCAACTCTCGCGGCAATATATCTACTTAGCCCATGGGACGGCCTAATTGTGGCAATCGGACGCGTATTTCTGGGCGGTCTTCTGCTTGGCAGACTCGGTTCCGCCGGGTTTATAATTTCGCTGGGCGCTTCGGTTTCCTCCGCGCTGACGATGGCGTTATTGAAATTAGCAAAACTGCCGTTTTCGATTTATGGGGTAAGCGTTTCCGGCGCGGTCGTTCACGGGATTGCGCAACTCACGATAGCCGGAATTCTCGTGTATAATCTGAGCGCTATATATTACCTTATACCGTGGATTTCCCTCCCCGCCGTCTTCACGGGCGTTATCGTAGCTTTCCTGACGGGCCGGTTTTTAGTTCGTGTGACGCCGGTGACTATATATTAGGATTTGACATGGTCGGAATTCATCGTAACTTAATAAATATGAAAATCCTCTTGGTTCAAACAGCTTTTCTCGGCGATTGTGTCCTTACGACGCCTCTAATTCACGCGATTCGGGATGCTTATCCGGGTGCGGAATTAAGCGTCTTGACTACGCCATCCGGTGCGGGGATATTCGAGAATAATCCGCATCTGGACGAGATAATCGTTTACGACAAGCGAAACGAAAATGAGGGATTCGGTGAGTTCTTCCGGCTCGCGGGGAAATTGCGAAAACAAGGTTTCGACCTCGCGATCATTCCGCACAGATCTTTTCGGAGCGGATTTCTCTGTTTTGCGGGAGGGATTCGACAGCGAATCGGATTCTCTGCCGCTCCGGGATCGATATTCTATACCGCCTCTGCCCACCGTAACATGGAATTGCACGAAGCCGAGAGGCTTCTCGAACTGCTAACACCTCTCGGTTTCGAATCAACACCATTACCGACGGAATTATTTCCGGGGAATTCCGATCGCACGACTGTAGCGACCTTCCTTGAAAAGCATGGTTTCGGAGGCGGCGACCGAATTCTCGCGGTGGCACCGGGTAGTGTTTGGGGAACCAAACGCTATCCTATCCAGCAGTTTGCGGAAACCGTGAGTATTCTTCTCTCTGAAAGCGATTTTTCGGGTGCGGTCCTCATTGGCGGCGAAAACGACTCCGACCTCGCCGAAGTGATAATCTGCGCTACCGACGGCAATGCTGTTTCCGCCGTGGGGATCGGAGGGATATTAACCGCTGCGGCGCTTATTGAACGCTCCTCCGTGCTTATCGGTAACGATAGCGCACCAGCTCATATAGCGGCGGCCGTAGGCACCCCGGTAGTCGCGATTTTCGGTCCGACGGTCCGGGAATTTGGATTCGTGCCTTATTCGAATTCGGTTACAATCGTCGAAACCGAGGAGGAGCTTAAATGCCGTCCGTGCAGCCGCCACGGCAAGATGACGTGTTCTCATCACGACTGTATGAAAACAATACCGCCCCGGCGCGTGGCAGAGGCGGTTCAAAACCTTCTTTTAGGCGATCCAGATTAACCGATTCTATTTAGTGCTTTCTCGTAGCCGAGTTTGCGAAGGCCGTGAGGATCATTAGTAGGGCGAATACGGCGTAAAGCTCGCTCAATCCTTCCGCCCGCATATTTCAACTCTTTATCGGCAAGTGGAAGTTCGAGACTCGAAAGTGAATAGATAGTATATCCAAACGAAAATCCCCGCCAACCAAGTTTACCGTCACGGATTAAGCTCATCGTGGAAATCCCGCGATGGACGAACGCTTCACCCTCTTTTAACCCGGATGCCGTTATTGCACGCCAGATTGCGAGGCTGCAAGTTGCGCAACAATAGCGGCCTTCATCGGCCTGAGCGGGGAATCTGCGTGCCCTGCCGAGAATGCCGATAAGACCCTCTCGAATACCGGGAGATTGCGGACTACGCCATTTTGATAGCGCCCAGAAAGCCTCCTCGCCGAGAAGATGCGCTGTGCCAGCTTTAGAGTGTAATTTTTCGCCTGTCGGTAACGTCGAAGAAACGTAGTCCTTTTCAGTGGGTGCGGCAAATCCAAGACCATAACGCCCGGGATCTTTCTGGCGTTTGATTATCCAATCGAGGGCTTCGTCGATTTCCTTACGCTCCGGGCGGTCGCCGTTAAGCCGCGCTTTCTCAAGGTTCCAGAGTGTTAAGGCAAGACTATCCTGGTTTAGCATTTTTTGTTTCATTCGATTTTCCCGATAAAATGACACAACTGCGCAGTTCTTTCCAGACAATCAATATATAACAAGTTATAAAAAAAAGCAAGAAAAAGTTGTAAGATTCCTAAGAATTGCATTCAGCTTACGGAAATTGGATTATTAGCTTGCGTAATATGCTTCTTGAATTATTTTGTTCTAAAATGTTAGGAGCGCCGAGGATATGAAAAGAGTTGTTTTTTCGGTTTTTATTTTTGCCGCGATAATCTTGTCGGTGGCTTTATTCGCACCCGGATGTTCGGAAACCAACGGTAACAATGGCAATCCACCCGATACTACCGACACTCCGGACACGACCGAGGGTATCAGACCCGATTCTACCGGGCCGGGTGAGTTGGAACTTCAAGCGACTTTCAACGTTATCGGTAATGGAGTAAGCCAGGGGCTTGCTTTATACGACAACGTCCTTTATGTCGGCGACGGGCAGAAAATCCGGGGCATCGACGTCTCGAATCCGGGATCACCGTCCCAGCTATCTTATTTCCCGACAACAACTTATGATTACGTAACCGGTCTCGCAGTTCAGGGAAACAACCTTTACGCGTTGTATGGCGATGTGCTCCGTATCTACGATATCTCCAATCCCATTGCACCACTGGATGTAGGCGGAGTAGAGCTTCCCGGAAATGGGAGGGATATCGATCTTTTCGGCGATTACGCGTTCGTGGGCAGAATCGGTTCCGGTGTCGCGGTAGTGGATATATCCACATCCTCGGCGCCCGAGGAAATAAATACATATTTCTCGTATCCCGCCTATTCGTTGACAATCGGCGCGGGGCGGCTTTATACCGCCGGACAGACCGGCTATCTTGCTTCCCAGCTAAATATCTCTGAACCGGAATCAGTCTTCTCTATTTCCCAAACCTATCCCCCCGGTGAGACCGCTTTCGATATGGACTATATTTACGAGCACTTGTTTATAGCGGCCGGGAAAACATCCCTCTCACGCAACGATGGAATTTTCACTATCCATAGTAAGAACTACCTCAACGATGTTTTTGCGGATACGACCGATTACGTGTGCCAAGGGGTTTCGGTGGAGGGCAACTTCGCGTTTGTTATCGACGCGAGCACCAGCGGCGATTCTAAGCTGTATATGTATTTCGCATATAATCCGGCGAATACGTATTTAGCGGAGAGTATCAGTCTTACTAACGAAGCCGTAGCGGTTCTCGCGGAGGGGAATTATATCTATGTCCTATGTAGAACGAGCCTGCTAATCTATAGACACGACTTAATCACTTGAGCGATAATCAGATAGGGCGTGCGAACACTTCACCCGAAGATGGGATTAGCGTTTTCCTAAAACCTCTTTTAAAACATTCATAACGGTATTCATATCGAAAGGTTTTTCCTTGAATACCCTTGCCCTTAGACCTTCGCGGGAGGCTTTTATAAGGGCGTGATTCTCGTCGTAACCGAAAGCGGTCATCAGAATGACTTCGGTATTCGGGCTAATGTCTTTTGCGGCACGGAAAACTTCGTAGCCGTTGGCTTCCGGCATTTTAATATCACTGATTACGGCGTCGAATTTTCCGGGCTCAGAGCGCAACTTTTCGATTGCGTCGAGGCCATCCACGGCGATATCCACACACATACCGTGGGCGCGCAGAAAAGCCGCAATTCCTTCTCGAACAGTCTCGTCATCATCGGCTACGAGGATATGGTGTTCTAAAGATAGGCACATCGCTTCATGGTCGTGGATCTCCAGGTTTACCACCATATCGTCCGGTAACTGCAACATCTGGATACCTTCGAGATAATCTTCAATTATTAAGTCTTCGGGTGGATTCTGTAGTGCTTTGGTTAAACTTGCTACCCTGAAAGCGTTTAGTTTCATCTCGGTCAGGTATTTCTCTACTTCGATACGTATTTTCTCGTCACTACATATCAGTGCCTCGGTCTGAAATAACTCCTCCAGGTTTTGACCGCGTGTAATAAGCCCCTGTAGATAGTTATTAATATGGTGGGACAGGGTTACAACCACCATACGCACGGCTTCTTTACGTTCCAGTTCGAGGATTCGGTTCTGGAGTTTTTTAATGGGTCGCAAGTCCTTCGAAATACCCTCGGTGCCGATTTCATTGCCTTCCTCATCATAAAGAATCGCTGCTGAAAGGCTAATTGGGAATTCCTCGCCGGATTCGGCCCTAACAATAACTTCCATCGATTCTACGTAACCCTTGCCCTCACGCATGGCTTTCATCACACGCCTTGGCTCATCCTCGCTGGCGTATAATATCGTCGCCGGTTTGCCGATAACATCCAGGGTTTTATAGCCAAGAATTCGCTCTGCAGCACGGCTAAAAATAACAATATTCCCGTCGCGGTCCGTGCTTACAATTATATCGGCGGAAGCGTCGATAAGTTTTTGGAGGTAAAGCTCGGTTTCGGAAAGCTCTCGCATTAACCGGCTTCTCTCGATAAGTGCCGCCGCTTCCCGACCAAAAAGTTCCGGTAACCGAAGGGATTCCACTGATGGACGACGACCGTCGTATGGGTCGTCCACGCTCATAACGCCGATAATATCGCCCTCAACGCTTATTAGCGGGATAAAGAGCATATCCGAGGGGCGCCAATTACCCGCGATATTCTCTATTTCGAGGTGGCTTTTTATACCGGATATCTCTGCGTTTAGCGGGATGTCGTGCGGCACATAGTAGGAGTTACCAACTTTATTCTCCTCGGAAAGAATTCGTTTCCAGAGAATTTCCGGAGTAGGCGGTTTATTACGATGGGCTTCGATTTCCTTGTCGGTCAAGCCTGCATAACCAACATCGACCCTCTCATATCCGTTCGCAAATATTGATATTATTGCACGGCGAAAAAGATTTGCCACAACTACACCCTCGGCCACAAGGTCGAGTTGTTCTTTTAGAGTATCCGTTTCGGTGATTTTAGCGACGGTGTCAAAAAGGGTAACCATCTGCCGCCTTTTCAGAGAAAATTCGCGGCGGAGCACCTGGCTATCCTGATGCGCAATAGAGATAGCCTTTCGGAGGCTGTTAACCTCCGATTCTAAAGCCTCTATACGTTTCTGCAGCTTGCCGGCGTTTTCCTGCTCTGAAAATGGCATTTCCTATAATTATACGATTATGAACCGCCGGTTGCAACAACAGAAATTTTTACTTTAAATTATCATGGTTTGGCTCGCGGAATGCTTCCTTAATAAAATGAGTTAGCCGTATTGGATAAGCATTGACTATGCGGCGATTTACAATATCTTCTTTAACGTGCGTGTTAAAATTTCAATCTTGCTTTTTTTCGCCGCGATAGGATTTACCGGCGCTGATATTATCCTCCACCATGCGGATAATATGGTGACCGATCTTTCCGGCGGCACGACGAGGATTAATCTTTCCGGTAATATTATTCTGCTTCACGAAGGGCGCGAGCTTCGAAGTGTCACCGCTTTCTGGGACCAGAATAGCGGTCGTGTCCAGTTTATCGGCAATGTAGTTCTTACGGATACCCTCCAGCGTATTTACACCGATACTTTGCACTATCGTCGCGACGATAGGTTTGCCCTCGGAATCGGAAATGTCCGATTCGAACGATTGGACTCCAGCGTAATTGTCACTGGCGGACGAGGAACTTACGAAGGGATAATAGAGAAGCTGACGATGACGGAATCGCCACACCTCACGAGTGTGGATACGGTGGACAGTTCGGTTGTCGAACTCGACGCGCGGCTTTTCGTTTATGAAGTCCCTGTCGAGCGGGGAATGGCTGTAGGGTCGGTTTTTGTCGAGATTCAGGAGAATGACTCGACGCGACCGCCGGTCTTTATTAGCGCGGATTCGCTGATATTTTATCCCAACCGGGACGAAATATTCGGATTCGGTTCGGTTAGCGTCCGACAGGAAGAAACTGTGGTCCACGCGGATAGTATCGCGTATTACCGTGGCGCGGAGCGTATAGAAATGCGTGGCGATCCCGAATTGACGCAGGGCTCGAATAGGCTGACCAGTTGGGGTTTCACGCTCGAACTTGCGGATGGCCGCCTTTCTCGAATGCTCGCGCACAGCTCCCCGGATGGCGATCGACGCCCAATGGGATTCTGGCGACCGGAAGAAGATACACTCGATGAATTACCCGAAAGCCAGTTTACCGCAAAAACCATGTTTTTCGAATTCGAGGAGGATAAGCTAAGGATCGCACACCTAATTCGAGAAGCAACCGCAGCGTATTATCCCTGGTCCGAAGATTCGACAAAACGCGAGAATAATCTCACAAGTGGAGACAGTATCGTCGTCTGGTTCGATGAAAACCGGATGGATAGCATCGAAGTGCACCGTGGCGGCAGTGGGCGTTACATGATAGAGGAATTCAGCGGCGATAGCACGTCGAAAATCGTATCGAAAGACAGTATCGTTTATTCGGGAGAGTATCTCGCATTGTCCGGCGAGAGGCAAACCGTTGCAATTCAAGGCAGCGGCGCTCTTCGGTATGATGAGATGGGTCTCGATGCCGGCAGTATAATTTACGATTTTGAAACGGATATTCTCGTTGCGGAACCGACCGAACAGGACGACAGCCTTGTTGGTGAACCGATTTTGTTCGACGGAACGGAAATCATGGCCGGGCGGAAAATCACATATAATGTTAAAACAGGGCGCGGGCGGATGGTTCAGGTCAGCACTCAAGTCGATCTTGGTTTTTTTAATAGCGGGATTGTCCACAAAGCTGCGGGGGATACACTTTTCGTCGCCAAATCGGAATTTATACCTTGCGAGTGCGATACGGCGCGAACTCATTTCTGGAGCAACCGCATTAAGCTTATCCCAAATGATAAGGCCGTTGCAAAAAATATAGTGCTCTATATCGGCAGATTGCCGATTATTGGCGTTCCGTTTTTCATATTCCCGATAAAATCGGGTCGGCGCTCCGGTATTTTACCATTCGATATCGGCCAGTTCCAAAAAGGGGAGCGGTTCGTTCGCAACATCGGGTATTACTGGGCAGCGAGCGAATATTGGGACGGGCAGGCCAGTTTCGATTTCAACGAGGGTAGCGGCCTTGTATTACGCGGGAAAACGCAATATGCCCTACGTTATCGTCTTAAAGGTAATCTATCCGCGAGTTACGAACTGGAACGGCAAACAACGTTTTTAGAGACCACCGGTTCCGACCGCTGGAGTATCTCGGGCAGTCATATTCAGAATCTTTGGCCAAAAGCTACTTTATCCGGCAGCGCCAGCTTCGTGAGCGATATCGATTACCTTACCGACATCGAATATGACCCGCAAACGAGTATGCAGCGGACTCTCACAAGCAATCTCGCGTTCTCCCAGAACACCGATTGGGGTAGTTTTTCGGCGAACGTCGAGCGCTCGGAGAATCTGGTATCCGGCGTTGTTACAACATATCTGCCCAAAGTCCGCGTTTCGCGCTATTCGCGCCCGATATTCAAACCGGAAAGCGAGTTGGACCGAAAATTCTATCATAATCTCGCGCTATCCACTTCCGGACTCGCCGTGCATTATCGCAGGACGGACTCCACAGGACTCGAACAGCATACCGGTTTCCAGAGTGATATCGGGCTAAGTATGCCTTTCTCGATAGGCCCATACGCCTCGCTAACGCCGGGTATGAACGGGCATTTAACCCTTATCGACGAGGGAACGGACTCCTCATCCTGGCCATCGAGAATAACTTACAGCGCGAATCTTAATGCTACGACTAATATTTACGGTAGGTTTCCAACCGGCGGGTTCCTTGGCATGGATGCTTTTAAGCACAATATTGTGCCGTCGGTTTCTTTTAGCTGGTCGCCGGATTTCGACGATGCTGCAGAATTTTACTCTTTCGGCGGCATTTACCCCGGCAATACGGGTGAGCAACAGCTATTGAGTTATTCCTTGCGCCATGATTTTGCCATAGAAACCTCGCCCGATTCCAATTCCCAGGGCCGGAAAATATCCCTCGCCACAGTTTCGACCAGCGGAAATTACGATCTCCTCGCAGAATCTATGGCTTTTTCGAACTTATCGACGAATATCCGGACTTCCCCTTTCAAATGGCTTTCTCTTACGGCGGGCCTTACCCATTCCCTTTATTCCGAGGGCAGCGATAAAGTCGACGATTTCCGCCTTATTTCCCGCGATCTTACAACGGAGCTTTCTTACAGCGGGAACATTGCCTATGGCGATTCCGCTAACGAGGTTAAGCGTAATTATCGGATATCTCTTTCACATTATCTCGCGGATAACGTTTCCGGCGGCACTACGCATTGGATTAAGGGCAAAGTCAGTGTTTATCCCACAAGGAACTGGAGCCTGGATTATTCGAATTACTTCGATCTCGAGACTGGTGAGATGGTCAGCGAGGAATTCCGTATCTGGAGGGACCTTGGATGCTGGGAGGGTAGCATAGTTTGGGTTCCCGAGGGATACCGAAAAGGTTGGTATTTTCGGGTCAATATCAAGAGAATTCCGGACATAAAGGTGGAAAGTTCGCGCGGGCGGGCAAGATAGCGTATTTTAAGGGTTTGCGGGAATTAGGCGGTATCTTGCTTATTTCAAGAATCACACTTGTCTCCTAACTTCTTATACTACAATCACATACATATATTTAATG
>Ga0272444_10000989_pt1 | contig 28404 bp, 24 predicted proteins | sample SSMForm13_FD_201033 | JGI IMG/M metagenome (GOLD analysis project Ga0272444, IMG submission 201033) | Marine sediment archaeal communities from Little Sippewissett salt marsh, Falmouth, MA, United States - SSM-Form-13 | ecosystem: Environmental > Aquatic > Marine > Wetlands > Sediment ...
TCACGTCCTCCGCCTGCAGAGTAACCTTCATCTTGCTCGTAGGATTGTAGAGGAGGTAACGGCGATCGCTGGCATTGGCGCCCCTGAAGTAGTCGGTGGAGCGGCGCTGGTAGGACTTCATGGCCACCAGCCTCAGCCAGGCATCCATGAAGCTCTTGCGTACATGCGGCATGTCGGTTACGCGCGTGCCGTAAAGGATTCGGTTGGAAGCATGGGTGATGGCCTCGTAGAAGCAGTGCTCGGCAACACCGAGAGAGGCAGGGCCAATATTAAATTTTCCGATATTCACGGTGTTGAGTGCCGAATCCCAAGCATGGGTTCCCCGGGAGAGGATGTCGTCGTCCGTTATGGGGTAGTCGTGGAGCGCGAAGTTGGACACATACTCCTGATGGGAGATGACGTTTTTCTTCAGCTCATAGGCCTTGTTATGATAGTTGGTTACAAAGAATGTGTAGTCATCCGTGCCATCCTTTACCTTCCCCAGGGTGGAAACCATCTCTGCCTCGTTGCCGTTGCCGATGTAGTATTTCTCACCGTTTGCCACCCAGGTGCCGTCTTCCTTGGGGGTCAGCGCGGTCTCTGTGGAGTAGATGTCGGCGCCGTGCGTCCGTTCGGACAGGCCAAAGGCAAAAATGGAGCCTTCTTTCAGGAACTTGGCGGCCTTGCGTTTTGCCTTCTCGTTCGGACTCATCCAGATGGGACCCAGTCCGAGAATGGTCACCTGGAAACAGTACCAGTACCCCAGCCCATAAAAGGCAAGGAGTTCGCTGTACTCGCTGTTGCGTGCTGTATCCCAGCGGCAGTCGGGATCTCCGTCTGCGTATTCTTTCGGTGTGAGCAGCTTTGCAAAGATCTGCTCTTTGCCGATGAAATCGACGAATTCTCTATACCAGATCTTTTTGTTGTAGTCGTCGAGAAGCCTTTCCTTTCCCATGGTCTCAAAAAATGCAATGGTCTTGTCCATGATTGCGCGAGAACCCTCATCTGCCATAAGACATTGATACTTTTTGGGTTGGATCAAAAAATTCATACCACTCTCCTTTCATAAGATATCTACAAGGTTTTAACCCATGGAGCTTTCTATCCGAATACTTGCATCAATAGTCGTAGTATTATCCCTACATACACCATTGTGTCCCAAAAAGTAATATCTTTTATAGAATGATTGTTTACGGTTCTTTTACGGTAAGCTTTTTCCCCGGAAGGCCGGTGCATTTTTGCGGATCTTGGATCCTGGTGAATGTTTTATTGCGTGCACGTTGGTAAAGGATTACGGAACAAACTTATCAGAAGTTATAAGGCATGTTGGAGTTTCTACCTCTGCTGTATTCAAGTCGATCGGCAGTGCAACAATGTAATTCAATAAATTCAAGGATTGTCCCCCACTATTTACCCTATTTATCCAATTTAATATGAAAAAAGGCGGACATTTTATGTCCGCCTTTTTGAAGGTCAATTCCATCTTTACGGAACAATTTTTATTGGCAGGATTTTTGGCTGGTCTCCTCGATCTGAAGTTTATCGAATAATGAATGTTTTTCGAACAGTTCGACAAGTTCGGCCTTTAACAAGTTGGCCTTGTCCACGACGTTCTGGTATTCGATTTTTAGCGAGCTGATTTTGTTTATGGTTTTTAAATATTCCTCACGGAATAACACAGCTCCTTTCTCAATGCCCCGTTCGTATTCATCTATCAACGGACCCAGCCCTTTCTTCATGCCCATGAAATACTCTTCTTTCAGAGAGACCAGTTTTTCAAGGGCCTTTTCATATTCATCCTTTAACTTGCACGCGCCTCCTTCTTCCGCATACTGGTATTGATTGATCAGCTCCTGGAGCAATTCTTTGACGGAAAAAATTTTATTCACCCGAAAGGCATTGCTGCCGGCAAAGGCAAAACCCTTATCCAGGATTCCCTGGCGGGCATTGTCAAGGGCCAGTGAGATACAATAGCGAGAGTTTTTGATGTTACAATTTTTAAGACATCTCCAGGCACACTTAAAATCCATCTTTTTCCCGGCGGCGACATCTTTTAAAAAGCTGTTTCTGATCGCCCGACCGGGCATACCCACAGGGCTTTTAATAATTTCGATGTCACCTTCGCGGCAGGCAACATAAGATTCCTTGAATCTAACATTGGCGTCGCATTCATGGGTGGCCACAAAGCGGGTTCCCATTTGAACGCCACTGGCACCTATTTTGAAAACCTTGTAAATATCAGCGCCGGTAAAAACGCCGCCGGCAGCGATAACCGGAATCGTCCGGCGGTAATCGCCCTCAAAGGTCTTGATCTCGGCCACAACGTCCGGCAATATCCGTTCAAGTGCGAAATCAGGATCATCGATTTGATGCTCTTTAAATCCCAGGTGCCCGCCTGCTTTGGGCCCCTCGACAACCACCGCATCGGGAATATCCTTATATTTTTTCGACCACGATCTGAAGATCAAACTGGCAGCCCTGGCGGAACTCACGATCGGAATGACTTTAACCCCTGCCGCCCTGAGATCTTCAACCGGAATGCCCTTGATCGGAAGTCCAGCGCCAAGAAAAACCATATCGATTTTTTCCTCAATGGCGACCCTGAGAAGATCAGGGTAATCATTCAATGCCACCATAATATTGACTCCGATCAGGCCCGAGGTTTTTTCTCTGGCCTTGCGGATTTCCTTTCTCAAAATGATCGAATTGGCATCTTTGTTTTTGGCATAATATTCGGGGTCCAGCATTCCGATCGAATTGGCGGCAATCACTCCGATGCCGCCTTCATTGGCCACGGCGGAAGCCAATCCTGATAGGGATATTCCTACTCCCATTCCACCCTGAACAATGGGCAGTCTGGCAACGGCATCACCGATTCTGAGTTTCGGCATCTTCAGCCATTGAATTCCGGAAAAATCAAACCGTGGCCATGCAATATTGCGCAGGTCCAGTTTAGGTATTTGCAGCCTTTTAATCATGCTAAAATCCATATATGGATTCTCCTTTCCCGGCGGAGACAACCACAACCGGGGTTCTTTTAAACATATAAGTTTTTATAATAGCTTTATCGAATGTAGAAGTAAAGGGATAAGAAAGTTGTATATGGTGAGATGTAACACATGAAACTTCATGTAAGGGGGGTCTGGTATTTGCTTAGACGCCACTTTAAAAGGTGAAATAGGCGAAAAGGCCGAGCTGGATACCGGCTTTTTTTATTATATTAAAGGTCTACAAAAAAAGGGCTCTGACCGGTTTTGGCTCAAAGTTTAACCGCCGTTTTTACGGCGGGCCTGGGCCCAAATTCATTCGAGAATCTTTACTCTGTACCCAAGAATTAATTCAGTGGATGAAACTCTCATAGTTCAAATTAAGCTGATAATAGAGAGCAAAAGAGGCAGTACAACGATGAGAGAGCTGGTTGTGCACAGCCAGCATGAATTCGCCAGATCGAGATCCAAATCGTATATGGAGGGTGGTATAAGTGCTGTAAATGCCACCGGCATGCAGGAAAGGATCAACACAACCTTGAGTGGCAAGCCATCCTCTATCTTCCCGTAGCCGAGGAGCAAGGCTACAGCAAATACGGAAAGGGGTACAAGGATAAATTTGATCACTAAAACCGAAACGCACTCTCTGAGGTAACTCTTTACGCTTTTAAACCTCATAGCCATGCCAATTGATGCCAACAATAACACCGTGGCAGTGGGAATGAAAATATAACTAATAGTGCGAAAGTAGTCCGGCCTTTCAAGCCCGGAGAAATTAAGGATAGAACCTATCAAGATAGTGGTCAAAGCGACCACCACGAAGATATCGGTAAACACCTTTTTAAGTCGGAAAAGGATAGTTTCGCTTTCCGTGGATTCAGTACTGTAAAATTTTGCGATGGGGAACCCTATTGCATAGTACACAACCTCCTCAAAGAGCTTGTAGAAGGGCACTAATGCGAAGCCTACCTCTCCTAAAAATATAAAACAGACTAATCCCCCTATAGATCCTATGTTGGTGAACGAACCGCACGTGTAGAGAGAGCCTATTTCTTTTCGTGTGAGCTTATAAGACTTTGCCACAGCGAGAGCAAGCAGACCTCCAAGAAGGAGCGCGAAGACACCGATAAATGGCAATGCGACAATTCGCAGGTTATCTATCTTAATAATCCAAATTGCCCCCAAGAAGGCAATCGGGTTAAAAAACAAAAGCGCGATCTTCTGAAGCAGCTTCCGTAGTCCCTCCAGGCCTATAGGGAGCTGAATGCTTCCTCTCTGAGCTAAAATCTGTATGATATAGCCAAGGGTCAAACCAAAGCTGATGATCGACAGTGAGAAGACGAGTTTTAACATGCTATTACCTTATATATGAGAGAAAATGCCTAACCCCATCGTGTTTTAAATGGCAAAATTTTTACACGAGCTTCCTTAAGCCCTATCCACTGAGACGAAGAGTCTCAATCTGGCGGAAACCACATCTTTCATAGCATGAATGGCCCGTGCCATCAAATCCAAAATATCAATCCCAGGCGAACCCAGGCCGTCCCTTTGCGTATCCAAATAGGCCTTTCGAACCTCTGTGTTTACGGTGAACTTGCAGATGTTGAGCTCGATTGAGCGCTGCACCATGGTCTCCCCCGGGCCCGAGGCGCCGTGAAGCACTAACGGCACCGATAGCATAGCTAACCTCTGTGGCCGTGCACAACAGGGAAAGAGTGGAAAGGAGAATGGAATCACCTTGCCATAGAGGGGCTGAGTGTGTTGACAGCCTCGGCTAATGCCCCTGGCCCACCAACATTGCCAGGGAAAACAACGTACGGCATGCCCGGATATTTGCTCTCAGGTCCAAGCTGCCACACTGGTACTCCGGGTAGGATCTGACCGAGAACTAAAGCTCGCTTGACTCCCAACCCTTTCGTTGCCACGTCGCTGGATGTGATACCCCCTTTGGCGATCATGTAGCGAGGTCGTGTTGAGATTAAGCCTAAAATGGCAATCAACCCCTCAGAGACACGACTTCCAATAGAGAAGTTTGATTCGGGGTCGTCACCTGTTACAAGCACACGGCTTGTATAGATTACCACGGTCCTTTCATTTCGCAGTTCCCTCTCCGCCGATTGTGCTATGTACTTGATTGCGTCCTGTCGACGGTTCTCGTCTAAGAGTGCCTCAACGTTGATCTTCACACTCGTTATTTCAGGAAGAGAAAGAAGTGTATGGATCTGGGCCGTCGTCTTGGGGACATATGAGCCCACAACAATGAGGCCGCCTCCGGACTCCGGCATACCCAACTCAGAGCAGGTCAATAAAGGACGCGGAAAAAGGCCGGCACGGACCTGTACAAATGAGGCAGCCGTGCGGTAAATGAATCGTCGACCGTGCGCCTCGGCAGCCAGCAGACCGTGTACAAACACCTCAAGGTCACGGTAGCTGGTAGCGTTCACCACACATATTGTGCCCCCTAAAATCCCTAAAAGACAGGCCTTAACACGATCCGGCCCACCTTGTCTGATATCCTTTATCGAGATACTGACGACATCACCAGAGGAGATGCGTCCTTCTGTCTTCTCCTCGACCCAATGACGCAGGTTAGATGAATGGTAACCAAAGGTGCTATCACGAGCGTACTCGGTCTCACCGGCAGGCACGAGCCAGCCACCTTCTTCGACGTAGTGAATATCCTCCACTGTGTACCGGCCGCCCTCGAGAAAGAAGGGAATGATAATCCAGCCATCAAATGATTGACCCAGTGCTTGGGCCAATGCTTCTACCTCGCCGGGAAAGTGCCCCCGTAAGGTCGAGTCGCTGCGGCTGACAGCGACGAACTGGCGATTTGCTCGTTGTGCCGCTTCAACCAGGTTGTGACCTATTTCGGCATTCATCGACCTTGCTTGAGTGAGCGTAAAACTGCGGCAATTGGTCAACAGATAAAAAGCCGGAAGGTCATTTTTCAGTTCCTTCTGAAGAGTTTCTATTGGCCACTCAGTCAAGATTGGGATGCCGTGAACAGTCTGTGTGCCTGTGGGGTCATCATCCAGGACGACGACCTTACACCGAGTGCCTTTTACCTGTTTCTGGATCTGTGATCGCAACTCAACGGGCCATTCAGTCGGAAGGTTATGCACGCAGTCTTCGAGCTTGACATGGCGCCTGTCAGCACCTTCAAATCTATGGCCGTCAATATTTCCCACGTTCGATTCAGATTTCAAATAATTTGAGGTTTGACATCTACTCACTGGCCCAACTAATGGCCATATCATCCCACACTTTGGTAGGTACGATACGTCTTATTTTTTTACTTTCAGTGCTCTTCTTGCCTCATCAGGGGTTGCAGCTTCAAAACCAATAGAGCGAATAAGGCCAACGAGTTTCTCCACCAGCTCCACATTTTTCGTGGCTGCGTGACCTGGAGCATAGTATACGCTGTCTTCAAAGCCGACTCGAACGACAGAGGCCCCTGCGCCGCTTGCAATGGCCAAAAGCGATAAGTCATTCATCTTGTCATGAAGGACGCCCCAACGAGCACCCTCGGGTAATAGAGATTTTAGGAACCCTAAGCTTCTCGGATCGGCAGGGATGGCCCAGTGAACGCCAAGGCAGAAATTGTAATCGAAAGGGGGCGAAAGGGAACCTTCCTCGACGAGCTTCTGTACAACTTGTACCATGCCTGCCTCGAATATCTCAAGCTCGGGTATGACATCTGTCTCCCTCATTCTGCTCGCCCAGAACCTAATATCGGGTAATGTATTGACGTAGACGGCCTCGCCAAAATTGACCGATCCCATATTCAGTGAGGCTATCTCAACACGAGGATCATTAAGACAGACACATCGCTCTTCAAGGGACAGATTAGTGAGCCCACCTGTGGAGCCCTGAATGACGATATCAGACTCCCGCCTAATAAGATCGATTGTCTTGGAGAATGCCGTGAGATCCTCCGTCGGATATCCCTCTTGATTACGGACATGAAGGTGCACCATACTGGCACCGGCTCGAGTGCACCCGATGACCTCTTGGGCCACCTCAACAGGAGTGAGTGGATTATGAGATGGCGCTGAGATATTTTTTCCCACCGGGGCTACTGAAATGATAATTTTTTGGCGACTGCTACCTTTCATTGTATGTCCTCCTAAATAGATACTTATTTCGCTTTAGAGGTTCTGATTGCTTCTACAAAAATCCGGGAGCAATTTCTTTTGAGGGAAATTTATAGCTCTATCATATGAGGTTGCCAGTAAATGTTTTTTTACGGGTGATAACCTCCTCTACTGCATTCACGATGTGCTCTGCTGAAAGGCCATATTTTTTGAGTAATGCCAGATATGGGCCTGATTCGGCAAAAGTATCGCGTATACCAATTCGCTTCATCGGTATTGGATAGTTCTCCACAAGTACCTCGGCAACTGCGCTCCCAAGGCCTCCATAGAACATGTTGTTTTCAGCGGTAACGATCGCTCCTGTCTCTCGTCCGGCCTTGAGGATCATGTCAACATCCAGGGGCTTGAGGGTGTGGCAATCGATTACCTGCACGTTCAACCCTTTACTTGCCAGCTGTTCTGCAGCTATCAAAGCCTGGACCACGAGATCTCTAATGGCAATGATGGTGGCATCGGTTCCGTCCCGAACCGTCACCGCCTTGCCGATCTCAAAGGGGTAGTTCAAATCAAAGATGGAGGGCACGGGATCCCTGGTGAAGCTGAGATAGACCGGACCCTCCCACTCGGCAGCTGCCCACACGGCGAGCTTGGCCGTCGGTGGGTCCGCCGGTGCAATGACAGTGGAATGAGCGATGGAGCGCATAAGGGATAAGTCTTCCTGCCCCTGGTGAGTAACCCCGTCCGGGCCTGGTGTGAGTCCGCCGTGACTCGCGGCGATCTTCACATTCAACTGCGGATAGTGGATGCTATTCCGTACCTGATCCAGGGCGCGCATACTGGCAAATACCGCATAGGTGCTGGCATAGGGTATAAGGCCGGTTGTGGCCATACCTGCTGCCGCGGCCATCATATTTTGCTCGGCTATTCCGAAGTTAAAAGAGCGCTCTGGGAATTTTTTAGCAAAGTTATTTGTTCGGATTGATTTTGAAACATCTGCATCCAGAACTACGACAGCGGTATTTTTCTCTCCCAGTTCGAGGATGGCCTCGGCATAGGAGTAACGGGTAGGTTGTTGTTCTTCGCTGGTAAATACCTCGCCAGTAGCCAATAGTTGAACGATATCTGAACGTACGTGATGATAGGGTGATTTCTTGTTGTTACTCATAGCCGCACCTCCTGATTTCTTCCAAGGCTTGAATTGCCTCTTCTTCGCATGGGGCCCTACCATGCCAATCGACTACGTTCTCCATAAATGAGACCCCCTTACCCTTGATCGTATGAGCAATGATGATGGTTGGCATTCCCTTGAAGGTTTTTGCACCTTCCAAGGCCTCTACAATCTCCGTCATATTGTGACCGTCGATTTCAATTACGTGCCAGCCAAAGGCGCGCCACTTATCAGCAACCGGCTCTATAGGCATCTCAGTATCCACGCAGTCGTCGTTCTGTAGGTTGTTGTGATCAAGGATAGCAGTAAGATTATCGAGTTTCCACTTCGCCCCTGACATGGCCGCCTCCCAGATCGAACCCTCCTGAGACTCGCCATCGCCGATGATGATCCAGACATGGTAGTCCTTTTTTCTCATCTTTCCGCTGAGGGCCATGCCCAGTCCGGCGGAGAGTCCGTGCCCCAGGGAGCCGGCGGTCATGTCAATGCCCGGTGTTTTCTTCATGTCCGGGTGGCCCTGGAGTATACTGTTGAGCCGGCGTAGAGTACCGAGATGTGCTTTGTCGTAGTAACCGCGCTCCGCAAGTGCCGCATACCAGACCGGGCAGGCGTGTCCTTTTGAGAGGATAAAACGATCCCGATCCGGCCAATCCGGGTTCTTTGGATTGATGCGCATTATTCTGAAATAAAGCGCGGTAACAATATCCGCTGCAGAGAGCGATCCGCCTGGATGACCAGCATTAGCGGTCGTGATCATTTCGATAATGTCACAGCGAATGGTCGTTGCAATCGCCTTAAGTTCCTCAATCGACATAAAGGTTTGAGGTGTTTCCATGTATGCTTCCCTCCTCATGTTATGTATATTTCTTTTTCTTTATCCGAGCTGGGCCTCTATGCGCGACTTTCATTATCTCATCCAATTTGATGTATTAAAGTGATTTGATACATACCTTCCCGGAGGGACTAATGCATCACAGAATTCTAAATCGGTTTGGTCCAGCGTAATGTCCAATGCAGGCAAAAGGCCTTCAAATTGTTCCAGATCCCTTGGTCCGATGATTGCTCCTGTAATCCCTGGCTGGCCTATCACCCATGCGACGGAAAATTGTGCAGGGGTGTATCCCTTCTCTCTAGCTCTTGTAGCCGATTCAAGGCTCACCTCAATTCCCCTCTGTGTAATACGCTCTGCATATATTTCCTTAAGGGTGCCCCTGCTGCCTTTAGGGAAGCTTGTTGCGTTTTTATACCTGCATGCCAGGACGCCCTGGGCAAGTGGAGACCAGGTGATGATTCCCATATCATAGGTGCAGCACATGGGGATGATTTCGTTTTCAATGCGTCGATCCAGCAGATTGTAGGGAGGCTGTTCACATATAAACTTCGGGTAGTGATACCGATCTGAGATACACAATGCCTCGACCGTTCTCCAGGCCGGATGTGTGGAGCATCCGATGTACCTCACCTTCCCTTGTTTCACCAAAGTATCGAGGGCGTCGAGGGATTCCTCTTGAGGAACATCAAAATCGGTTCGATGCAAGAAATAGATGTCAAGGTAATCTGTTTTCAGTCGCTTCAGACTGGCCTCACAGCTTTCGATGATGTGATGTTTTGAATTGCCCTGATCATTGGGTCCGGTCCCTGTCCGCCAAAAAACCTTTGATGTTACAAAAACCTCTTTTCTCTTCCCGTTACGGGTGAGAGCTTCACCAAGAATTCTCTCGCTCTCCCCATCCGTGTATACATCGGCACAATCAAGAAGATTGATACCCGCCTCAATGGCCAAATCAATGATCCTGAATGCCTCACCCTTGTCGGTGGGGCTCCCAAAGTTCATGGTGCCCAAAACCAGAGGCGATATCCTTAAGCCCGATCTCCCGAGACGTCTGTATTTCATGCTATTAGGCTTTCGCTTTTTTTGTTTTTCGGTTAAATAATTTATTCGAGATTTTCTGTTGAAACCTCCCAAAGAACTGAAATTGACTGACCACTGTCCACACAATGATGAGAAAGAGGATCAAAGAAACCGGTCGGGTAAAAACCGGTAGAAAACTACCCTGTGAGACCATCAAAGCCCTCCTAAGGTTTTCATCAGCCATCGGTCCGAGTATGACTCCAATCACCAGGGGGGCAATAGGATATCCCATTTCCGTCAAAAAGTAGCTGATGATCCCCACCGGCAACATGAGATACAGATTGAATACGTTTATACCCAGAGAATAGGAGCCGATGATACACAATACCCCGACGATCGGCATGAACAGGGGGGGTGGAATTCGCAGCACCTTGACAACCTGTTTGGCCAACAACATGCCAACGACCCACATGGTCATAGAGGCGAGAAGAAGAATGGCTGCCACCTCAATGATGAAATTGGGATGCTCAAACGTGATCATGGGACCTGGCGTGACCCCATGAAGCATAAGGGCTCCCAACAGCATGGCAGCTGGGGGGCTTCCCGGGATGCCCAGGTTCAGCAGGGGAATCATGGCCCCACCCACGCAGGCGTTATTGGCTGTCTCCGTAGAGAGCACAGCCATATATTCTCCCTTACCGAAGCGTTCAGGGTGTTTGGAGGTGTTCTTGGCCGCGCCGTACGAGACCCATGCCGCGATATCCTCCCCTATGCCTGGGACAGATCCGATCCCCACACCAATAAGGGCGGACCTGATGATATGTGGGATGTTTTTGATAATAGTGCCGAATTCTGGTAAAATTCTCTGAAATTTCTGTGCCTCCCCGATTATGAGCCGATCCTTGAGAACCTGTATGATTTGTGGGATACCAAAGGCCCCAATCAGCACGGGAACCACCTCAATTCCGCTATCAAGTTCCGAAATCCCGAACGTAAATCGAGGATAAAACTGTAATAGATCCCGGCCCACGCAGGCCAAGAAAAGTCCCAAAAAACCGGATAACCAACCCTTAATCACCAGATCTGGACTGGTCAGGGTGCCACTGATGAGGATCCCAAAAAAGGCGAGCAGAAAGAATTCAAATGAAGTAAACTGAAGGGCGAAATAAGAAATAATAGGGGAAATGCTCACCAGAAAGAGCATACTGATCACGGTGCCTATCGCAGATGTGGTGGTAGTCAAGCCGATTGCCCGACCACCTTCCCCCTTGCAGGCAAGAGGGTACCCGTCCAGAGCGGTTGCAGCAGAAGCAGCTGTTCCAGGGATATTGATGAGAATGGAGGCGTAGGAACCACCGTATGTGCCACCTACATAGATGGCGAGCAGGCAGATCATGGCCGTAGCCGGGCCCATACCATAGGTCATGGCGGTCAACAGGGCCACGCCGAGGGTTGAGGTCAGGCCAGGCATCGCACCGAACATGATCCCCAGGATAACCGATCCGAAAAGAATCAGTAGATTCAACGGCTCTGAAGCGAGATGGAAGACCGTCTCAAAATAGAAAACTATTCTTTCAATGACAGACATGAAATACCTACACCTCCATCGGCAAAAGTCAGAAGTCGAGATACCATACCTTGTCCAGAAAGGCCACGACGAGGCCTTCATAAGGCATGGGTACCAACAGAAAGTATTTAAAGATCGGCAGCACGATAAACGGCGTGGCAACCGCGATGATCATGCCTTTTCTGTATTTTTTCCGTAAGGTTAGGTCGTTACGGACCAGTCTCCAGGCATAGAAGCAGTATGACAGTATGAAACAGAGAGCCAATAAATCACCGGCATAAGGAATAACCTTATCGAGTAATGTATCGATTCCCGCCGAAAAATAGACGACGAACACGAAGACGCCCACCAGGTAGTAGAAGAAAAGCTTTTTCAGTATTCTGTCATCATCGAAATAGAACATTGTGATGAAGGCAGAGAGGAAAAGAAAGCTCCCAAGGAAAAAATCGATTCTCGGAACATTCAGGTAAACAAGGGAAAGGAACAGGGTGACAATGGCATAGTACCGAAGTGTCGGTGCACTGGTCAGGAATTCCACGTTACCTCTGCTTAACAACCAGCGTATGACCTTGCCGATTTCTTCTTTGCCAACCGTCTTCCACGCAGTCCTACTCAAAAGTGCCCCCAAAAGCATTATCACGAATCCCACAAAGAGGGGAAACAGGGCAGGAGAGACGAACCAGACGTTTTGGACACCACCCCAACTATCTTTCATAGGCATCTTGAAGGCCTGCCTGACAATCCAGGCCCCAAAGAGTAGGATAATGATGCCGGAAAAAAAATCGGCCTTCCTGAGTTTTTCCTTGTCCATCATGGCGAATTAAACTCAAGAAACAGATTGGTTGAATTTTTTGCTCGATCCATTTGTTTACAGTCCCATCGATCTTAGTCGCTATCTTCTAATGTAAGGGAGGACAGCAATAGTACCACGGCAAGGAACCGCAGGCGGCGCCCATTCTCCATATACGATGTCTGTCGAGTTTCATTTCTCAAGAGATGAGGATTCTGCTTTCCGCCTGCGGCATTTTCCCAACACTCAACCGTTTCCACCCTCGATTCTGTATTGTAATGACTGTTTACGGTTTCGGAATACCCAGCTTAGATGGATTAACCGTGGCTGCCTTCAGTTCCCACAGGGTCCAGGCAAAATTCGATTCGAGCGCGTCAAATACCTTTTTTGACTCTGCGCCGGTTTTCCCCGAGAGTAGGTAATAATTATCCTTGGCCCATTTTTTCACTTTTTCAGTGGCGATTGCCTTTTTGAACGCAGCTACAAGGACTGCTTTGGCATCCGCAGGAGCGTCGGCCGGAACCGCAAACCCAATGGCCTGAGAAATGGGCAAGTATTTGGACAGTCCGGGATAGGAATCGAAGGATGACGGGATTGTTCCCAAACCTTCGACTGTAAATGAATCCGGGATCAACATACCCAAGGCCCTCAATTTTCCACCCCGCAGTAGTTGCTGTTGCTCGGCCAGAGAGGTGACGACAACCGAAACCTCGCCGGCCATGGCCGCATTCTGGCTGGGAGCTGAACCTTTGTAAGGAATAAAGTTGAAGTCGGCCCCGGAACCTTTTTCAAGTGCCAGCAGATTCAGATGGTGGATGGAACCGGCACCGCTGGCAGCCGCTGTAATGCTGTTGGGATTTTTCTTCGCGGCTTCAATGAGGTCTTTAAGTGTCTTGTACGGTGTGTTGGGGGTCACAGAGATAACGTCCGGTGACCCGCCCACGATGAAGGTATCCCAAACATCGAACTTTTTATCCCAGCCGCCCTGCACACCGGCGGTGACATTGGATTCGGATAGGCCGCACAGTGTGTAGCCATCGTGTTTCTGCTTGTACGCATAGGCCATCCCCACCGAACCGGCAACGCCGCCGGTTTTGTTAATGACATTCACATTCACACCCAGGAATTTGGACATTTCAGCGTGAATGATCCTGTTGCAGGTGTCGGTCCCGCCGCCAGCACCCCAGACGACCACAGCGGTGATGTTTCTTGCTGGAAATTTCTTGGCTGCGAAGCCAACGCTCGCGAAAATTAATGTTAAGGCGACTGCAAATATGATTACTTTTTTCATTGTTTCCTCCTCCTTTAACAATTAAATACCTTAATTCCTGCCTTCAAACGGTAAATTCATACCTAACCCATTTCTTGGAAAGGGTGCATCTTGTTTGCATCAAGACGCTACTTCAACCCTCTCCTCCCTTTTTCACCTCCCTTCTCTCGGTTGAAGTTGCTGTTTACTCGGGTTGGCCCCGACTCGTAGGATAATGTTACTTCAAGACATTATCTTCCAACCACTGAAGGGTTTCCACTGTCTTCCCCTCAGCCATCATCGTGAAAAGTCTATCTGAGTCGAAACGATTCACGATCTCGATCATCTTTTCCGTGGTTGCAATGGTTCGATTAAAGGCGTTGATTGGATCAAGGCGCATGGGGCTCATATCCGAAGTAACCCAGCCCTCATAGTTGAATTTCTTCAAATAGACGAACATCTCCAGGTAATCCCAAAGGTTTCGTGTGGCCGGTATGAGATCCCAGTCCCATTTTCGGTTGTTGTCGTTGATATGAATATAGTAAGGAATCCCCTTTGTCTGAGCCAGGCAAACCGACTCGGCAGGGGTCTCACCGACCCAAAGGGCATGCCCAACATCAATGGTAATGCCGAGATTCGGCTCATCGATATCATGAATCATACATATCGTTTTGGCGGCTGAATCAAGAAAACACTGAACCCGGGTTTCCGACATCTTGTACTCGAGGAACAGGCGAATATCCTTCCGGTAACCGGCAGCCTGCTTAAAGGTAGAGATCATGTTTCTCCAGGCCTCTTGATAATCAACCTGAAAAAGATAGTCGTATCCGTCGCTCAAGGGACAGCACGTCACCTTGTCCGTGCCGAGCTCTGCGGCAGCATCCATGGACCCTTGGATGAACTGGACGGCCTTATCTCTCAATTGTTTCGTCGAAACACTGGATGATCCGCACACAAATTCTGACTCTGCCTTGATGTTGACGTTGACGGCTGCAACTCCAAGGTCGTATTTTTTAAGGGCCTCCTTAATAACGGTCAGATCCTTCAACTCATAAGGAAACACGATTTCTACTCCGTTGGCCCCCTTGACCTGGGCAACGGCGGCAATCTTCTCCACCGGTGTCCTGTCTACATGGTACTCAGAGAAGCGGTCCCTCAGTTTTCCCATGAACCCGGTTATGATTGAATGCTTTATTTTCATTGTTCCTCCTTTGCCAAAAAGCCACATAATGGAGCACAGAATCCGATCCTCGCTTGTTCTTCTATGGATTATTGGGATTCCGTGCTTTCTTCTTCCAGAGCATCCCTTACGAGTTTTTCTTTTGAATTCCTCAGATGCAGGCGCACCAATTCCTCGGCATTAATGGGGTCTCTTTTTTTGATGGCATCAATAATGGCCTTGTGTTCGTGGATGGTCTCATTTGGTGGCCGTACCAGGCCTTCCTGCTCGATAAACTGGTAGCCTAAAGTGAGGATGTTAAAAGTTTCCAGGATGCTCGACAAAATGTCACCGTTAGAAACCTCAATTATAAAGCTGTGAAAACGTCGATCTTCGTCCCGGTATTTCTTTAAATCGATGTCATCGGTAGACGCCTCGAATCCGGAAAAGAACCTTGTAAGTCGATGGATTTGAGAATCGGAAATTCTCATTGCAACCTTTCTTGCTGCCAATCCCTCAAGAACCTCTCTGAGTTCAAAGATGTGGATCATTTCCTGCTTGGAAAAAAGGCGCACATAGAAACCCCTCCGAGGTATGGCTATAATGAGTTTTTCGTGTTCGAGTTTCTTAAGCGCGCTCACCAGTGGAGTCCTGCTCACGCCGAATTCATGAGCCAGTTTGTCTTGAGGTATCTTTTCGCCGGGCACGAGCTTTCGCTCAATTATCATCGACTTGAGTCTATCGTAAATCATGCTGTCAAGGCTTTTGTGTATAGCACCCACGGTTTGCATTTTCGTTTTACCTCAAAAAAATATGTATAAATGTTAAGGCTTTGATTGCCTTATTCTAAAATCAAAACTTGCGAGTATGGGTGGAAGAAAAGAGCATTTAAAAAAACAGAAAAGGGTAATTGACAAATGAATATTTAATTTAGTATGTTATATTTTGAATTCAAAATACAATTTGTAAATATCGTTTGTCAAGAAAATAATGCGTGCCATTCCGAAGGTCAGTGATTTTATGGGTAAGTGGATTTAATATATTGATATTATTTATATAATATAAAGTAGTCTCGAAGTGTAGAAGGATTTTTGACAAAAAAAATTATATTTTTTTCTCGATCCCTTGAAGTGAGGAGGGCAACGGGAGGGTATCGTAAAATTGTGATTTACTTATTTTCAGATAAATATCCAGGAGGACGGAACGATGAGCGAAAAAAAGTGGATTACCCACAATAGGGAGGGCAAACACCGAGTTGTTGTTACGAAAGAACTCCCAGGTCCCAGATGGTTGGAGATCCTCACACAGGCGGATTGTCAAGTGGACATTTGTATCTCGACGGACATATTGAGTGTTGATGAAATAAAAATTGCCTTCGGTGATCAGTGTGACGGAGCCATTGGTCAATTGACCGAAGATTGGGGGTCACCGCTCTTTGAAGCATTGAAGGGTTCAGGAGGAAGGGCATACAGCAACTATGCGGTGGGGTTCAACAATGTAGACATTGCTGCTGCCAGCAAACTGGGCATACCCGTTGGGAACACCCCCGGGGTCCTTACCGAAACCACGGCGGAGATGGCTGTCGCACTTACCTTCGCCGCAGTGCGGCGGGTGGCTGAGTCGGACCGCTTTATGCGGGCAGGAAAATATAAGGGTTGGTTGCCTACCCTGTTCCTCGGGGAACTCTTATGGCGCAAGACCCTGGGCATCATCGGGGCGGGACGAATCGGTTCTGCTTTTTCACATATGATGATCGAAGGACATAAAATGGATCTGATCTACTATGATCTGCTGCAAAATGAAGAACTCGAAAATTATGTTGCAGCCTATAATGCGTTCTTATCCTCACAAGGAAAAGATCCCATTATATGCCGGTTTGCAGAAAGCATTGAAGAGGTGCTCAGGGAAGCTGATGTGGTCAGTCTCCATACGATTCTTGATGAAACAACCCGCCATCTCATCAATAAAGAACGTCTTTTGCTGATGAAGGATAATGCGATTCTTGTAAACTCAAGCCGCGGTCCGTTGATCGACGAGGCGGCCCTTGTCAATCATTGTCGTAACCACCCTAATTTCCGGGCTGCACTTGATGTGTATGAGGACGAACCCGAGATGAAGCCCGGGTTAGGGGCCTTGGATAACGTGGTGATTGTGCCCCATATCGGCTCTGCAACGAGCTGGACGAGACAGGGTATGGCGACCTTGGCCGCTTCTAACGTGGCGGGAATATTGATGGGTTATACAGCGTGGCAAAACCAGGATATAGCTCTTTTTTTGGGTGATAGCCCTCCCAAGGCCGCACCGAGCATCGTGAACGCTAAGGAGATTGGCTTCCCGCTCTATGAGTATAAACGCTAACGTAAGCAATAACTTTGGGCTATAAAAATAGACTGTTTACCCTCTTTTTCGCCCTTTCATCGCAATGGAATTGTAACTCCTACCTTTATGATCGAGAATGACACCAAAAAGGATGGCGGTGATATAATGGAGAGTAGTCAAAAAATCTTTTTTGCTTTCCATCCCTGGCCGAGTGTTCCCAAATATTGGGGCTCGTTTTTGTGCTGAACTAAGTACTATGTCATCGGTACTTTAAACAGGTTTTTATGCTGGTGGGTCCATACCCTTGGCCTTGAGACCCAATAGGGTGAACAAACACAATGATGGGGCGGTTCTTTTCTGGGTATACCGAATCACCATTGTGCTTATTGCGCCGTGGACAAGCGTCATTTACTATGTCAGCTATTTTTCAAGCTTCCTTAATCTTTCTTTTTTCGCAATGATCGATCTGACCATGGTTTTTGAATCAAAACCCTTTACCACTGCATTTGCTACCGATTTTGCCTCAGGGCTTGCCCGCCATCCCTTTGGAGGCTTTATCCACCATCTGTCTGGCGGGCTTGTCCGTCGTCCCTCTGGTGGGCCTGATCTCACATTTTTAGGTAATTTATTACGTTCTAAATAACGGGCCAACGACGAAGAGCAGAAAACGAAGGAAAGCGGGAAAACGGGGACAGCTCTTGCATCAGGAAAAATTGGCTGTGATTTCTATCATTTTTCTCCTCAGAACATAAATCAAAACAACGTGATTACATCTCAAATAATTCAAACCAGCTAACTCGGTCCGACCCAAATCCTGCTGCTCAAGATTAAAGGCCTGACCCGTTACCTTCTTTTTGTGGCTGGCGAGCCTGACCCCGTAGACTTCGAGATTCATAGCGATGCACGATAACAGATTGAATCTAAGTCTCACATGGTCTCGGGCCGCCTCTCCTCGTGGGGCTAACCGTAGTCAATCGGCTCCAGGCCCTTGCGTCGTCGTATCGCTTCGAGAAGACCCACCGTGCCTGTCATCATGTTGTCCCCAAGGGGCGCGCCCGGCGTCACGGGCAAGGTTGAGCCGTGAATCAGGGCACGCTTGGGTCCAGTGGCCAGAATGGTTGGTATCGACTGAAAACCAAGGACCTTACGAAGGTAGGCGCCGTGGCCCCCCTCTTTCAAGATCTGCTCATGGTCTAAGTGTCCATCAGCGAGGTCACGCAACAATCGCTGTACTCGATCGAGTGTCAGATCGACTGTGTGGTACTCGAAGAATCCCGCGATTTCATCGCCTTCCATGGCAGCACCAAGCGTGTGGGATGTCGCGATATCGATCGTAAGAAACCTCTGTGCGTGCCGTGCGCGAGGATCCATTGATGCACCCAGAATTGCCGCCATGCCACTATCCATGATGTAGACCTCGTCGGTCGGCAGCTCACGGGCACTCGTTCCGATAGCCCGCAGACGGTTCAAATTTTCGGGGATATCCGTCTCTTCGTAGAGCAGTCGGTGTGGCATCGGGGCCTCGTCCAGAATCGCCTTGAAAATCTGATGACGGTAGTCCAGATGAGACACTCCATGGGGTGGAACGCCATGATCCTGTGCACATATGCCAACTACATCAAAGGCAAACGGAACGCCGAGCCCGTCCACGATGTTTCTCAATCTGTCTATCTCCACGTCTCCAATAGCCAGGTGAGCGAATCTCTCGCCCTTACTCATCTCATCGGCCTCTGTATCGTCGACCACCTTGAAGCCCATGGATCGAACCCTGTCAAGGTCATGATGGATGGTGGCCGCCGCTGATGTCGACATAATGACTTCGCCGTTTTGGGCCCGTGCCTGCAGTACTTTAGATATCGCACCTCCACCCATCTCTCTCCCTGTGATGATCAGGTCACCCGAAAGCTCTCCGGCTTTCTCGGCCATGTAAAGTACCGGTGACCTCGAAACCGCCTTCACATGAAGGTTGGTCTCCGTGTCGTAGCAGAGTACATCCATCGTCCCTGCCCCGATGTCTATCAGTAAAAATCTACTCATCGGTCATGCTCTCCTTTCTTCCCGGTCCACACCCGCGCTGTGGCATGGAATTTTTGGGAGTGTATGCCACTCAGGGTACAGTTATTCGTCAGACAGGCCTTGAATAATAATTGTTACTCGAATCAGGGGCCCTGATAGCATTCCTGATCAGTACTGACAGGCGAAATTTTCCGGAAATAGCTGAAATAGATAGTGATAAGAAGGCGCTTTTTTGAATTTAAGAATAGGGGGTTTCAGCGTGCGTGTCAACAGGGAAGTAAAGCCATCAAAAAAGCTGTAGCTTCTCTTCTTATAATAAGAATATGTCCCTATTAAGATACCAGCACCGGCACTTACAAAGACTATCCAGGAGCCCGCATGTTACTAAGCTGGCCTGTAAGAACATTCATGAGGAAGAAATAAAGAACGACTGAAACTACGAGGGGAGGTAAGATATCTCTCAGGTTTTTTAGAGATCATAAAATGGCCTTAAAGAAATCCTCGTGCGTAAGAAACCCCTGCGCCTCAGCAAAGGGTAAAGCCTTCCTCCGAAGTACTTCGAATCTCTCCGGAGCGACGTATCGCCGAACAATCTCTCGCGCAACGTTACTAACAAGTTTGTTTTGTTCTCGGCTTATCTTTTTTAACTCAGTCTTTCAGTCATCTGTTAATCTAATGGTTAGTTGAATAATAATAAGTCAACGCAGCGCATATGTGAGAGAAGTCTCTTTATGCAGGGGTAAAAATTTATGATTTTAGTCCTGCCCTTAGATTCGATTTACTGATTGTAACGCAAGGACTATCCATCGTCCTTCCGGAGAGTTTATCCGCCATCCTGTTGGCAGGGTGTTTAAGGTAAAGGAACCTGTTGTGAAGAGGAATACAAATCATTTATTTATAACCATAAGTTTATGCGGTGATAACGTGCCCGATTACAAAAAACTCCTTGACTATTGCAATGAATTAAAGAAATATTCTCTCAAGAAACACTATGTCATGAAACTGAAAATAGCGGAGATATGAATGGGTGAAAAAGAGCTCGATAAACGTTTTGGCATGATAGCGGTAAACAAAGGATTCATTACCCAAGAGCAGCTTATCCATGCCTTTAGCATACAGATAGCAGAGAATTTAGAGAAAGGGGAGCACAGGATCATTGGCGCAATACTGCTTGACCAAGGACTCATGACCATACAGCAAATCGATGAAGTGATAGGGGGGTTTGGAAAAAATCGAAAGTAATTCTCTATAATTATTAAAGCCCTTTTTCTTAGGCATACTATGCCAGATTCACAAAACAGAAGTTTAACGATATTGATGGATTAGATCTTCAATGCACTGCTTGCATGAACCATTGTCACACTATTTTTGGAGAGCTTTAAAAATTGACTTCATTCGCGCTCATGAATCTTTTTCGACCCTGCAACGTCTCGCTTCGCTGCAAAGCCAAAACTCGCGCTAAGGCGCTCAGATCCCGCTTTCAGCGGGACTGATCGCTCCGCTTCGACGACAGGGTGCCCCGAAAAACATTAAAAATCGCGCTTCATGAATTCAATTTCCCAATTTCTATGATTATGCAAAGCTCTCATTTTTGGTAATGATTCTCCTCTTTTTTACTAGAAGAACGACCCAGTGTGATTGCCTGACTTACCCATGAGGTTCGGCGTGAGTCCTTTCTCTGCACTGGCTTTAAATTGTTCCGGGAAGGTGAGCAAACAATCGTGAGGCAGGAACTCCAGCCCTTTTTATCAGCGAGTTTCTGGAAGTAGACCCTGAGCAACCTTTCGGCGGGACCATAACGCGCATAGGGCCGGATTCGTGCATTAAGGATGTAAGAACCTCATGATAAGGGGAATGAACAATTACGTATCGTACTGCAGGTCCAGGTTGAACCTTGTTTCAGGGCGAGATGATACAGATTGGCGATGATCAAGTTCAGTTTCAGTTTGTGGTAAGGGCGACGAGCTGCTTTCCAGGAGTTCTCCACGAGGACAATATCGAGACGTCGTGGCTCTTCCCTTGCTAATGGCCTTATGCCGCCTGAAAGATGGTCGTAAGGGCCGAATAGCCAGTGGCGTTTTTTTCTTGTGGTGGCTGCTTTTCTTCAAATTCCTTTGTGAAAAGACCCATTCACAGACACCTCTTTTCAGGTTGTGTGCATTCAATATATTATTGTATTATAACTTTTTCTGTTGCAGCACGAATTTAACACTGGTATAATTTCTACGTTTACAAAAAGATCGAGGTTCTGCACGTGGAGGAGCGCATCAAACTGGGGATTAGTACCTGTTTATTGGGTGAGCATGTCCGCTACGATGGGGGACATAAACTGGATCACTTCCTGACCGATACGCTCGGGCAGTATGTGGACTACCTGCCCGTCTGCCCCGAAGTGGAGTGCGGCCTGCCTATCCCACGCGAGTCAATGCACCTTGAGGGCAATCCTGAGCAACCGCGTTTGGTAACTTCCCGGACCCATAAGGACATGACGGAACAAATGGTTACCTGGGTTAAAGTACGGCTAGTGGAGCTGGAAAAGGAAGATCTTTGCGGATTCATTTTTAAGAGCAATTCACCGAGCAGTGGGATGGAACGGGTACCAATCATTAATAAAAAAGGCATGCCTGATAAAAAAGGAGTAGGCATTTTCGCCAAATTTTTCATGGGCCATTTTCCCCTTATCCCGGTTGAGGAAGAAGGTCGTCTTCATGATCCCAAACTAAGGGAAAACTTTATTGAAAGAGTTTTCACAATGAAACGATGGCGTGAACTTCTCAGAAAGAAATGGAGCATGGGGAACCTTGTGGATTTCCATAGTCGGAATAAATTACTCATTCTTTCCCATAGCCCAAAACATTACAAAATGATGGGAAAGCTGGTGGCGGACGGGAAAAGCATCGCAATGAAAGAGTTGTACAGAGAATACGAGGGTATTCTCATGGAGGCATTGAAGCTAAAGACGACGTTTGCGAAGAACAGCAATGTGTTACAGCATATAATGGGATATTTCAAAAGGCAGATATCGTCAGATGAAAAGCAGGAGATACTCGAGATAATCCAGCAGTATCGAGAGGGCTATATCCCACTCATTGTGCCCGTCACGTTGATGAAGCACTATGTACGGAAGTACAAACAGTCTTATATCAGCATGCAAACCTACCTCAATCCCCACCCTGCAGCACTCCAATTACGAAATCATGTCTAGGACGGCAGAGAGAGTCAGTAGCCTCTCATCTGTCCACAGGTGCTCATTGGTGCGCAATACGATATCTTAATAGCATGCAATTGCATTCAGTGGATGTTCATCGGATAATACCATGCAATTCTCCTGGCTGCCTGCCTCAATCAATGTCGTAGACTCTCCTCTCCCTTTACGTAATCGGAGGTGATCCCACGTTGCCTTACGTTTGAAGCTGCATTACAATCCTATTTAAGCAGGATTGCCATACACGCCGCCACTCAGTGCCTGTGACAGCTATAATTTTTTTATGTGCTGCCACAAAAAACTGTAAGCACTTTTTTTTAGCAGTGTTTCTTTTATCAAGTTAGAACAGTCCTTTAATGGGAACCCGCGTTCATAATCCACCCTTAGCGCATCCAGAACCTCACATTTGTTTATCAGCCTTATGCTGCAGTTTTTCAAGGAAAGCATTGGGAGAAACAATGATTTGTTCATTCTCACCTTCAGCAAGTTTCTCGAACTCATCGTAGGCCGCCACGTAAAAATGGAGCTTGCGACCTTCTAATGCAATCAGGCGAGCAACAGCGCGGACACGAGACCCGATCGGTGCCGCTGCAAAATGCCTGATGTCTATGTGTGTGCCCAGTGTGATCTTACCCTTCGGGATGTGACCTGCGATGGCCTGACGGGCTGCCATTTCCATCAACAACACAACGCAATGCGTTGAAAGTGTTTCAGCCCCGATATTTCCTGCAAAACTGGCAAGATCGCTCTGAGTGACAGTCATCTCTTTTTCACCACGTAGCCCGGTATGAAGATCCATTCTATTCCTCCTATGTATCAGCTGTTGAATAATCATACATTAACAGGGATAACAGCAGATTACCTCTCCCCTTGCGTTCTGTCATCGTCATGATACGTTATGTTATTCGGTGCAGTCAACACGGTTATTGGGATTTTGTGCCTAAAGTGCAAAAAGCAGCATAAAGTGCGCTTCGTCAACTACGCATTATCATTCTGATAGCAACGGGTATAAAAACCATCGGGTGATCGCAGAGATCGCATCTGCTCCTTTTTAATGCCTAATCTGACGGTTTTGATCAATGCCTTTTTTGAAAATTTCATAAATGGTCGAAATCCAAATGAGGTGATGTTTACCACCACCGGATGTTTTGATACTGGCCCCATGTGTGGTGGGTGGGGACATGTCGTTGTTAAAATGACTGCAGAATTGAGAGAGTGATTACATAGCCCTTATTTCTATTTCATAACGAATTATTTTTTGTGTGGTGACACGGGGTATGGTGTTAAGGAAGACTAGGAAATCATTGGAATTGGCGATTCCTCCTTTTTCTATAATCCAATTAAAGTAGGCTATGTTACTCTATAACATGGTCATAAGAAACGGGTTTGGAAAACAAGTTGTTAAATCAGGATACGCAGAAATTAATATAAATACTTGATTTAAATATAAGAAAATCCTCTTGTTTCCAAGGGTAAAAGACACTTTTCCTTAGATCCTCTGATGTAATCGCAGTCAAAGGTTGACACCTCCGTTCTCTTTTTACCCACACCATTAAAAGTCAGTTATTTATTTATGCCCATCCCTGTCTCCCTAATTTTTTTCATTGCCGGCACCGGGTGGTTCCAGGGATGAGTCTAGCAGCCAAGGCACTGGTTAGAAATTGGCCACGAGTGCCACCGACAGAATGGAATCGGTATCATCCAGGGTTGAGGGAACCGGCTTATTATCGTATTTGATCAGGTAGCTCGCCTTAAGCGAGAAAGAGTCGCTGATTGCCGAGATCAATGCTGTTTCGGAGTTGATGTTGTAGTTGTCCCTGTCACTGAAGTCGTGGAGGTACTCAAGGGACTGAGAGAATTTGTTCTTCTCGGTAAAGGCGTATTCGTAAACACCAAAGAGGCGCCCCTGGAGGTAGTTGCTGTCGGTGTCATCGATGTATTCCTCCATAACGTAGTTAATGCCCGCCTCACCAGTGAGGAAGTGTTTGGGGCCGCTGAGGTATTTATACCCAATGGCAGGGCCTATATAGTAGCGGGAATCGATACCGGCGAATTTGTCTTTTGACCATCCCCCGATACCGGCCAGGTAGATTTTATCAGTGTAGGTATAGTCCATCCGGAATTCGGTGGCATAGTTCTCTGCATTTTTAACACCGTCAGTTTTGCCATACAGGGCGGCGAGCTTCCATGAACCCAGCAAATTTTTGGAAAAGGTATATTTCAGCAGGTTCTTTGCCGCCAGGCTTGTGACATCGGTATTTCCTCCAGTATCCACAAATGTCAGCTCTGCCTGGTCAGCCCATTTCTTTTTTTCTTCCGCGTATGCACCGGTTGATACAAGACAAACCAACAAAATGATGATTAACCATCTTAATCGTTTCATGAAAACCTCCTTTTTTGTAAGGTTGATGGATTGACGTAAACCCCACTCCTGTGGAGTTTTTACCAAAGTGGATAAGAATTTCCTCCAAAAACCCGCCCTGCAGGGCAAAACCGATGGCAAAATCGGCTGCGCTGAGTATAGCTACAAGAGATGCGGTCTGGATGCCGAATTTTGCCAAAGCAGGAAGGATCGCAAAGGTCAATATTAAGACATACGCGAGACTCCCGACAAACGAAATGAGTGCTCAGTTTTTGCTTTTGCCAAAATATTTCTTATGATACTTCGCCCTATACCTGCTGTAATCAGACCAAGAATTAAGATTATGATTGCGCTAATGACATACAACCCATAGCTGGCTAAAAAAAAGGATCATTGGTTTCCGGCAGTGCTCATGTTATCCTTCTATCTCGCATAGCGATTAAAAGAATACGGAAATCCGCGGTGAACCTCCGTAAGGATCTCAAGAACGTAGTTAAGGTCAGCTTCAAATTATGATCAGGTCTGTGCTGGGGTCACGAGCATGTTAGTTACCAATCATAGTTTCATTGAAGGCCATTGTGATAAAGAAAAGACTAAAAAGGAATAGTGTTGCCAGTCCTAAAATTTCCTGTTCGCAGTAGTTTATTTTCCGCATATCTATAATATGACACAGATGCTCACGAAAACTTTCGTTATTGAATGGATATTGATCAGGACTCGCTTTTTGTGGGAATAAATATATCGAAACTATCATTGTATGTCAAGCACAAAATGACTACATGATGTTGTGGTTGAAGATCTTTTGTGGAATTCGTTTGACGATATTGTCATAAAGCAACGAGGTAAAGACAGGTCCTTGGAGGATTTATTGTCCCAAAAAGGGAAAATTAGCGAGATTAGGGTGCAGATCCATGTAATGCGGGCATGCTTATCTTAGACAGGAAGAAAATCCCAAGATTCAAATCCTGCGCTCAGATAAAATATACCGATTTCTTGTCTCAAGGTTTAAGCGCCGTTCGTCTGGAGGACCAGCCCGCCGTCCTTCTTATCCGCCAGTTGTGTGGCGGACTGGAAGGTTTACCCAACGTCTTTTGGAGGACTTGATCCCATTTATTTACTTCAGCGTCTTCTGGATTATGTTTTCGTATTCCGGGAAATACCGACCAATGACCGGAAGATCGAAGGAATTTAGAATACTGGTGTTGCTCTCCCTCTTGAGGAGAAATTCAAACGATTTCTCTACCAGTTCCTCTGCTGATATACGTCCGCCAGTGAGCTTCTCATAATATGAAGGATTGACGCTAACTGTATGGTGAGTAGTTATTCTGCCCTTTACGATTGCCTTGAAGGTGCAGGCGTCAATTTTCTCTACGGTAATCATGGTTCATCCTTTCTGCTACACTTTTTCCCTACCTGATGTCAGTGGAATTAAACTTTGAGCTATCCACCTTGTTTGCACTTTTTTAGATCTTCGCAATTTTTGTGCAAAAAGTAAAGACCTCACCCTCTTCATGACACCCCATTCAAGGCTTGAAACGAAATTCAATTCATCAATCCCAGGTTGCTGTAAGGTGAAATGTAAACCACTCATTAGCCGTTCCGCCAACAAAAGCCTTCATGGGCTGATTTTAAGGAACGGTTATCACTTTTTCCGTATCGACAGACTCTTTTATTGAGTTATGTCATTATGTAAGGATGTTCCACCGAGGCTTTTTTTAAGAAATTATTAAGGAATATCTTCTCTAAACTTCTAAGGCCTCCACGTCTTGCTTTATCGAAGTTGACAACGTACCCCATTACCATAGTGTGATGTGGTTGCGAACTCATGTTATTTCATGTAAGAATGAAGCAGTCATACAAAATATTTTTACTTTTTCTGTAACAGTGAGAGGTGACAATGGAACCAACACTAGAGAGTAAAGCTAAAGGGGCATCAACGGATCAAAAAATCAGTTTTCTGGGACTCTACCTGCGCAACCTGGGGGCAAACTTGTTTGGTTTCGTGACGATTGTAATGCTTAATGTCTTTACGCCCCTGAGTTTCTTCAAGATGCACAGGGTTTTTATCTTTATCGAGGGAGGCTGGATGACTTTTTTTCTCTTTTTTCCGGTGGTAGTGCTGTTGATCGGTCTTCTTCAATTTCACGTTCAACGCCCTATCTCTAATCTCTCGATCCTTATGAGTAAGGGAAAGAAAATCCCGGTGGATTTACAGGAAAAGGCAGAACAAAGGCTTCTGAACCTACCCTTTATCATCGCCTTGATCAATCTGGTGATATATATCTTTGTACCCATCATAGTTGCGTCCGCATTTTACCTTTTACGAGACACCCCCTTCAAGACTTGCCTTTTTCTGTTTTTCAGAGTCCTTATGGTCGGCCTGATCTCTGCTGGAATCTCCTTTTTTGTTGTGGAGGATCATTTACGAAAGACGTTGATTCCGCTATTCTTCCCCAGGGGGAAGCTGGCCGCACTGCAGGGGACCATTAAGATACCTATCCTGAGAAGAATCAGGTTGTTAAACATGGCAGGAACATTGAATCCAATGATTATTCTGGCTGTTACACTTGTATTTATTGTATGGGAAACAGGAGAGAGCACTATTTCTGCCGATCTCTTGGGCAGAGAGATACTTTTGTTTGCCTTCATCTTGTGTGGTACCTTTGTGGCAATTGCTCTGAGATTGAATGTTCTGGTTGGAAATTCCATCGTGAATCCCATAGCAGAATTATTGGATGTGGTTGAACGGGTGAAAGACGGGGATTTTACTAAAAGAATACGGGTTCTCTCAAATGATGAAATCGGCGTATTGGGTGATGCAGGTAATGACATGCTCAGGGGCCTTGCAGACAGAGAGAGAATACGAGAGGCCTTCGGAAAATACGTCACACCCGAGATAAGGGATCAAATACTGACCGGACGAATACCTCTGAATGGGGAGAAAAGGACGGCAACGTTAGTCTTTTCAGATCTTCGAGATTTTACATCATATGTCGAGGAGAATCCACCTGAGGAGGTAATCAGCAGTATGAGGGCCTATTTTACGGCCATGCAGAAGGCCATTAGCGCTCATCAGGGACTCGTGCTTCAGTATGTTGGCGATGAGGTAGAGGCTGTTTTCGGTGTTCCGCTCAGGCAGGTTGATCATGCTGACAAGGCGATTCGGGCGGCCCTGGAGATGAGAAAGAGTCTGGAGGAATTAAACAAGCATAGGAAAAAGGAAGGGAAAACTATATTTCGGCATGGCATTGGTATCTGCACCGGAGAGGTATTAGCAGGGAATACAGGCAGCGAGGATCGGCTCTCGTATGCACTGATCGGTGACACCGTCAACCTGGCCTCAAGAATTCAGGGACTAACAAAGACATTCCATTGTGATATCTTGGTGAGTGAGGAAACGGTAAAAATGCTTGAGCATTCATTTCACATACAGAAGGAATTACCGCAGTCGGTCAAAGGATACTCAAGGCCAATTACTGTATACCGGGTTATCGAACACAATTTCAGGAATTAAGTACAATGGCGTATTGGGCAGGATGTGAACACGACGCTGTGGGCGAGCTATATGCTGATTACCCCGGAGACAAAAATCTATTTTGGTGGGGACAGCGGGTATTTCGTCGGCTATAGGGAAATAGGCAGGCGCTTTAGGAA
>Ga0272444_10000990_pt1 | contig 28363 bp, 19 predicted proteins | sample SSMForm13_FD_201033 | JGI IMG/M metagenome (GOLD analysis project Ga0272444, IMG submission 201033) | Marine sediment archaeal communities from Little Sippewissett salt marsh, Falmouth, MA, United States - SSM-Form-13 | ecosystem: Environmental > Aquatic > Marine > Wetlands > Sediment ...
ACTCGTCGTCGAAGCATCCTGCGCCAATTCTCTTTCCTTTCTTTGAAAGGTTAGGGAAAAATGTAAAACCAGTCATTTAAGGCTTGACACCGGTCGTTCCATATCAGGGGCAATTCAAGAATTGCCCTTATTTCATTCATGCAGGCGAGGACGCCTGCGGTACTCTTCAAGAATCACCCCCATCCAGCAAATCTTTGTGGCCCGCCTCTTCCTCCATAGGCGGACAAGCCCCTCAAAGGGAGAGGAATTGGAGAGTGCAGGCGAGGGTGCACCAACATAGAATCTTGACCGTGTGGCGGGCTTTTCATCGCCAAAGGCGATCAAAGCCCGATTTTATTGATTCCACACTTTGTACTCCATGGCCGTCAAGCGGCCATGCCACCCGACGGGAGAGGATTCAGGATCGCTCCCGGCCAACTCCCTATACGCCTCGCTTGAATCCTGCTAAGATCGGCCCTTCGAAGTTGAGGCGAGTAAGGAAGCATACAGGAGAATATCGAGAGAAGATGGTCCGACCTTTTCGAGAGCGAATCAAGAGCGAAATCCTCGTCGGTGACGGAGCCACCGGCACCATGCTCTACACCAAAGGCATCTATATCAACCGGTGCTTCGAGGGGCTCAACCTGTCTTCGCCTGAGTTGGTCAAGGAAGTGCACAAGGATTACGTCAAAGTCGGCGTTGACTTGATCGAGACCAATACCTTCGGCGCAAACCGCTTCAAGCTGGGTCCCCACGGCCTCGAAGGCCAGATCGAGAAGATCAACCGGATTGGGGCCGAGATCGCCCGCGAAGTGGCCGGGGATCAGGTGTACGTTGCCGGTTCCATCGGCCCGCTCGGTCGAACCCTGGCGCCGATCGGGCCGATCCCGATCGAAGAGGCGCGCGCCAGCTTTCAGCTGCAAGCCCGGGCGCTCGTCGCCGGCGGCGTCGATTTGTTCATTCTGGAGACGATATCGAATCTGGCTGAAATGCTGACTGCCATCGACGCCGTGCGCGAGGTCAGCGACCTGCCGATCATTTCGCAAATGACGGTCTCCGGCAGCGGCACCACCATCTTCGGCGATTCACCGGAAAGGATCGCGCGCGTATTGTCCGAGAAGCCGATTGACGTGCTCGGGCTCAACTGCTCGATCGGACCGAAAGAAACGCTGGACATGATTCAGCAGTTGCGCGCGGCGACCTCGTTGCCGATCTCCGCCCAACCGAACGCGGGCAATCCCCAGGTCGTGGAAGGACGAACGCTCTACCTGACCACGCCGGAGTACATGGCGGAGTTCGCCGCCCGTATGATCCGCAGCGGCGTCAACCTCGTCGGCGGCTGCTGCGGCACCACCCCGGCGCACATCAAAGCGATTCGGGGCGCGGTTCACATGCTTCAGCCGCGAGTCTCGGCCCAGCGGGTCGAGGCCCAGCCGGTGGAAGCGGTTGCCGCGCCGCAGCTGCCCATCACCCCCCCGGCGGAGAAGTCCCGCCTGGCCCGATCTCTGGCGGAAGGCAAGTTCGTTGTCAGCATTGAAATCGATCCTCCGCCCGGCACGGATTACTCCAAGGTCATGGACGCCGCGCGCGCGCTGCACGAAAAGGGCATCGACGCGATCAACATCGCCGACGGCCCGCGCGCTTCGGCTCGCATGAGTCCCATGTCACTGGCGACGCTGTTCGAGCGCGAAGTGGGCATCGAAACGATTCTCCACTACTGCTGCCGGGACCGCAACATTCTTGGCATGCAGTCCGATCTGCTGGGCGCCAACGCGCTGGGGCTTCGCAACGTCCTCATCATCACGGGCGATCCCCCGAAGATGGGCGACTATCCCGAAGCGACGGCCGTGTTCGACGTCGACTCCATCGGCCTGACCCGCATCGCAACGCGGCTGAATCGGGGCTTCGATATCGGCAACAAGCCCGTCGGTCGCCCCACCGCCTTCTTCATGGGCGTCGGGGCCAATCCCGGCGCGATCGACCTCGATCAGGAAGTGGATCGATTTCACCGGAAGATCGAGGCGGGCGCCGAGTTTGTGATGACCCAGCCGGTCTATGATTTGGATTTATTCGAGCGGTTTCTGGGGAAGATCGATCCGTGTCCGATTCCGATCCTGGTGGGAATCCTGCCGCTGGCCAGTCATCGCAACGCCGAGTTTCTGCATAACGAGGTGCCGGGCATGCAGATTCCCGAAGCGATTCGCCGTCGCATGGCGAAAGTTGGCTCGGGCCCCGAAGCGCGAGAGGAAGGCATTCTCATCGCGCAAGAGGCGCTGCGGGCCTGCCGGCCGCACGTTCAGGGTCTCTACATTATGCCGCCGTTTAACCGATTCGAGACCGCACTGAAAGTGCTGGAAGTGCTCGAATGAGGGATTTCCCACCCCAAGGGGTGGGCCACCCCGGACCGAGAGGGGAGGGGTAAATTTTTCTCCAGCAGCACCGCTCACGCCCTTAAAAGCAACCCCCTCCAGCTCCCCCTTGGTAAGGGGGAGAGAAACCTGCTCGCAAGGCATGCGTGATTTGTTCGCAAAGAGTAACGCTAATCCCTCTCCTCCCCTTTCGAAGGGGAGGCGGGGAGGGGTAAAATTTCCACTCCCTGCTTTTTATCTGGATAACCATTCCGAGAGCTGCTTTAAGATCTTCGCTCTCTTAGGGCAATAGGTCAATAACCCTATCGATTTCTTCGAGGGTGTTGTAAACGTGCGGCGCCATCCGGAGCCGCCCGTCCCGAACAGTCGTAAGGATGTTGTGCTCGAGCAGCATTTGAGAGGTTCGCTCAGGATCTTCGCCGTCCTTGAGCATGGAAATAATGCCCGAGCGCTGTTCGACTTTCCATGGACTGTAAACGCGATACCCTTTGGCGCGCACGCCTTCGTAAATGCGGTCGGTGCATTCAAAGATCCGCTGTTGAATGAACTCGGGCCCCAGCTCCTGAAGCAGCGCCAGGGCGGCGTCCGCTCCGGCGACGCCCACCGTACTGTACGTCCCCGGCTCGAATCGTTTGGCCGTGGGATCGAACGTGAGGTCGTAACTCAGATAGTCCTTGGCGTCGATTACGCTTTCGGAACCAACCCAGGTCGGTTGAACCGCGTCGAGCAACCGGCGGTCGAGATAGAAGAGTCCCACGCCTTGCGGCCCCAGCATCCACTTATAGGTGGAGGTGCTCAGGAAATCGATCTTCATCGCCTTAACGTCGACTGGAACGACTCCAAGGCTCTGAATAGCGTCCACAACGAGATAGATCCCGCGCTTTCGGCAAAGCGCGCCCAAGGCGGCGAGGTCCGTGCGAAAGCCGCTGGAGAACTGGACGTGACTCGTGGCCACCACGCGGGTTCGCTCGTCCATCAGGCGCTGGTAACTTTCGACCGGATAGGCCCCTTCAACCTCGCTGACAAAGCGAACCTCCACGCCTCGGCTCGCCAGGTTCATCCACGGATAAACGTTCGCAGGATACTCCTTGTCGGGCAGCACCACGTTATCGCCCGGTTTCCAGTCCAATCCCTGGGCGACGATGTTAATGCCCTCGCTGGTGTTCAGGGTGATGGCGATCTCCTCACTCTGGGCGCCGATAAAGGAGGCAAAACGCTTTTTGAACGCCTGGCAAAGTTGATACCACTTGGGCAGCCCGGCCGCGCCATGGTTCAGCACGTCGTCGATCTCGGCCGCCATCGCCTCCTGCACCCGGGTCGACACGGGCCCCGTGCCGGAGTGGTTGAGGTAGATCGAGTTCTGAGTGACGGGAAACAACCGCCGTAATGATTCGAGATTCATGGAGACGCCTCCTCCGCCGTTCGTTTTGACTCGGGATTATAACAAATCGTCCCTTTACTGCAATTCGACCGGGCGGCGCCGCCGGTCGCTGACTACTGGATTTGATCCCGTCCCCGAATTAGTTTATCCTTCCCCTTGATAAATCAGGTTCTGCGCATCAAAGATGCATTTAACGCTTTTCGGGCGGAGGGGTGAGTGATGGAACCGGGCGCATGGATCACGTTGGCGATTCTGGCCCTGGTGATCGGCCTCCTGGTGTTTACACGCGTCTCGACCGACGTCGTGATGATGGGGGGGCTAACGCTCTCGATGGTGGTCCCGGTTCCGGGCGGGGACGGTTGGCGCGTCGGCGTCCTATCCATCCAGGATGCGCTCTCCGGCCTGAGCAATCCGGGCATGGTCACCGTGGGCGTGCTGTTTATCGTCGTCGCCGGGCTTCGAGAAACCGGCGGCATGGAGTGGATTGCCCACCGGGTGCTCGGCCATCCCAAGACCCTGCTGGGGGCGCACCTGCGGCTGATGCCTCCCGTGACCGTGCTCAGCGCGTTTCTGAACAACACGCCCGTGGTGGCGATGATGATCCCGGCGGTTAACGAGTGGGCGAAGCGGCTGCGCCTTAGTCCCGCCAAGTTGATGATTCCGCTCAGTTACGCCGCGATTCTCGGAGGGATCTGCACGCTGATCGGCACGAGCACGAATCTGGTCGTCAACGGCCTGGTCATCTCCGAGACCGAACTGCCGAGCCTGGGCTTCTTCGAGATTTCCCGCGTGGGATTGCCCTGCGCCGCGGTCGGCATTCTGTTCATCCTCGGCATCGGGCGTTGGCTGCTGCCGGAACGCAAGGCCGCGATCAATATTCTCAAGGATCCCAGGGAATACTCCGTCGAAATGTTGGTAGAGCCGGCAAGCCCGCTGGTCGGCATGACGATTGAAGACGCCGGCCTGCGCCACTTGCCCGGCATGTACCTGCTGGAAATCGAACGGGGCAGCCAGATTCTCCCCGCCGTCGGGCCGCAGGAACGCCTCCAGGGAAAAGACCGGTTGGTGTTCGTTGGGATCGTCGAGTCGGTGGTGGACCTGCAAAAAATCCGCGGACTTGTGCCGGCCACCGATCAGGTTTTCAACTTGAACGCCCCGCGTCATCAACGGTGCCTGATCGAGGCAGTCGTTTCCAACAGCTGTCCCCTCGTTGGCAAATCGATTCGGCAAGGCCGCTTTCGCACCGTTTACAACGCGGCGGTGATCGCCGTCGCGCGCCGGGGCGAACGCATTCGGGCGAAAATCGGCGACATCGTGCTTCGTCCGGGCGATACGCTCCTGCTCGAAGCCCACCCCAGCTTTGCCGAAGAGATGCGCAACAGCGGCGACTTCTTTCTGATCAGCCGGATCGAAGAGTCGACCCCCTTGCGTTACGAGAAGGCCTGGATCGCCTTGGTGATTCTGATCGGGATGGTCGTGACTGCCACGTTGGGATGGTTGAGCATGCTCCAGGCCGCGATGCTCGCCGCCGGCCTGATGCTGATCGCCCGATGCTGCTCGACCGCGGCCGCGCGGCGAAGCGTGGACTGGCAGGTGCTGGTCGTCATCGCGGCGGCGTTTGGCATGGGACGCGCGCTGGACCGAACCGGGGCGGCTCATGCGATCGCCGAGACCTTATTGCAGACCGCCGGCCGCCACCCTTGGGTGTCGCTGGCGATTGTCTATGGCGTGACCACCCTGTTCACCGAAATGATCACCAACAACGCTGCCGCCGTGTTAGTCTTTCCCATCGCTTTGGCGACGGCTGAAAACCTCGGCGTGAATCCGATGCCGTTCATTATTACGATTATGATTGCTGCTTCGGCCAGCTTCGCCACGCCCCTGGGCTATCAAACCAACCTCATGGTGTATGGACCGGGAGGCTATCGCTTTACGGATTTCCTCAAGATCGGCATTCCCCTCAACCTCCTCATGGGCGTCACCACGGTTCTGCTGGCACCGCTGATTTGGCCGTTTTGATGCGGCAAATTATTGAACCATGACGACACAAAGACACGAGGAAATGCATGGTTAAGATGGTTGATGTGCCGATGGAACCCAATGGCCGGGCGGACTAATCCTTATCGGGCAGAGCAGAGTCCGGGTTCTTCAGAGACTCCAGCGCCTCGGCATCGGCCAAATCCCTGGTTCTTGCGGATGCCCTCTTATTACGAATGAGATCCTCGATTGATGGAATATGCACTTCGATGCCGTCGATGTCTACTAACAGCGACCGATCATACGTCTCCTCAAACTGAAGTCCCGATACCGAGGTGATAATGTCGATTCGCCTTGGAGCCAGTCCGATCTGAAAGATGGTCCCATCCTTTTGAAGGTCTTCCCGGGTGAGATGGTGAAGCGGAGCACCGAAACGACCTAATGCCCGCAAGACCGCATCCGCGTTTTGAGCAGACGGCATGATCCAAATATCAATGTCCATGGTGGCCCGGGGATAACCGTGAGCCGCCATTGCATAAGCGCCGATGAGGAGAAAGCTAACCTTCTCGTCGGACAAGGCGCGTAATATGTCTCTGTAATCTTCGTTCAGCATCGTGCATTTTGCTCAAGGACGCGATTTCTCGGGTCAGCGGCCAGACCAGGCTTATGCGCTCAGCCGGTGTACCGGGAACGAAATCGTCATTCCGGCGGTCCGAGATTCGGTAGAGGGCAGTGTGTTTTCTGTTCATGTTTTCAAAGTACTCTTTTTGCCGAGGGATATCAAGGGAGATCTCTTCTCGTTCCATGATTTCCCGAGATTTCCAGGAACCGCCCCATCCGTGCTATCGCCCGGGTTGCGCTTCTTTCTCAAGCGAATCGATAAAGGCGAGGACACGTGGAGTACACGGGCCAGCGGCCCTTGGCTCAATAATAATAAAGCCAACAGGTGGATTGGCACCCACCCCTCGCGCTTGATGTGTCGCTCGGTAAGCGGCACGTACTGATTGTACCCCTCAGATGACTTTGCCGCTGCCCTGTTCCTTGAGTTGGGCGAGCAGCGCTTCCCGTTGCTCCTCGTAGCCCAGCTTGGACAAAAGCGCAAACATGTTTTTCTTATAGGCTTCGACGCCGGGTTGGTCGAAGGGATTGACTCCCAACAGGTAGCCGCTGAGTCCACAGGCGATTTCGAAAAAGTAGATCAGTTGTCCGAGATAATGTGCGTTCAGTTCGGGAATGCGCAGCGCCATGCTCGGCACGCTTCCCTCCCGGTGCGCCAGGGCCGTGCCGGCCAGCGCCTGGGCGTTGACATCGTTCATGTCCTTGCCGGCGAGATAGTTCAAGCCGTCGCGGTTTTCCGCTTCCTCTTCGATCCGCACGATTCCATCCGGGGTGTCGACTTGAAGAATCGTTTCGAAGAGCGTCCGCTCGCCGTCCTGAATCCACTGGCCCATGGAATGCAGATCGGTCGTCAAGCTGCAGGCCGCCGGGAAGATTCCCTTGCCTTCCTTGCCCTCGCTTTCTCCGAAGAGCTGCTTCCACCATTCGCTGAAATAGGCCAGGGCGGGATGGCAGATCAGCAGGATCTCGATCTTCTTACCCTTGCGATACAGCAGGTTGCGCGCCGCGGCATAGAAATAAGCGGGATTGTGCCGCAGGTCGGGATTGTCCGCCCACTTCTGCGCCGCCCGCGCCCCCTCGATCAGCTCGGAGATCGGCACACCCGCGGCGGCGATCGGCAGCAGGCCCACCGGCGTCAACACCGAATACCGCCCTCCCACGTCGTTTGGAATCACAAAGGTCTTATAGCCTTTCGCTTGGGCCAGGGAATGCAGCGCGCCTTTCTCGGCGTCCGTCGTCACAAAGATGAGCTCCCGGGCGCGCTCGATGCCTACTTTCTTTTCCAGCAGGCGACGAAGCTTGCGGAACGCAATCGCCGGTTCGGTCGTGGTGCCCGACTTTGAGATGACATTGATGGCGAACTGCCGCCCGTCCAGGTATTCCAGCAGGTCCTGGTGATAGCGACCGTCCAGGTGATGCCCGGCGAAAAAGATATTCGGCGCGCCAGAATCGCCGCGCGGCAGCACATGCGAGAACGTGTGTCCCAACGCTTCGATCACCGCGCGCGCGCCGAGATACGATCCTCCAATGCCGATGACGACAAAAGCGTCCACGTCCTGCTCGACAAACGCCGCCACGGCTTTGATCTCCCGGACTTCTTCCGGGCAGATCCGGCCCGGCAGATCCACCCATCCGAGAAAATCGCCACCCGGACCGCTCTTATCGTGCAACAGGGTATGACAGCGTTCCACCTCCGGTTGCAGGGCGAAGACTTCTTCTTCGCTCAGGGCAGAAAGCAGATTAGAATAATCGAGGCGAATTCGTTCACTCATCATCCTTCCTCCAAATTCACATTACTGCGGATTATCACTCATACCGGGCAGCGAATTGTAAAGCTTCAGCATTTGCCCGGCGATTTGCTCCCAGCGAAAATGATTTTGCGCCACGCGGCGGGCGAGCAGCCCCAAGCGGCGGCGGCGGTCCGGATCGTCCAACAAATCGGCAAGCCGCCGGGTGAAGTCCGAGGGATCTTTGGCCAGGAGCGCGCAGTCGTGCTCGCGGAGAATCCGCCCGACCTCGCCCACGTCACTGGCCACAATCGCTTTTTCGGCGGATAAGTAATCCCCCAGCCGAATGGGAAAGCGCGCCCGCTCGACCAGCGTGTCGGCCATGGGCAACAGAAGCACGTCCGCGGCGGCCAGGTAGGACGGCACATCGACAGCCGGAACCTGCCCGGCGAAATGGACTCGCGGATCGGCTTGCGCGCGCCGAACCAGCCCGGCGTCCGACTCCAGGTGATGGTGCCGAATAGAGATGTCGCCCAGGCACACCAAATGCGCGTCCGGGCGGTTTTCCGCGGCATTGAAAAACGCCTGAAGCGCAAGCGGAACCGCCTGATTGTAATTGCCCAGATACAACGCCAGGGTTCCTTCCCGGGGAAGTCCGCACCGCCGGCGGCATTCATCCTTGTCCAGCCGTTCGAAAGCGTCCGGGTCGGCGCCGTTGCCGATGCGGTGAATCTTCTCCGCCGGGACGCCCAGCTCCACCGCTCGTCGCTCCAGGGCGGAGGAAACCACGGTGACGCCGTCCGCCCGGCGCGGCAGGGATTCCTCCCAATACGTCGTCAGGGGGCGCAGAATCGGCTTGGCCGGCTTGAGCTCCACCAATCCTCCCCGGCTGTACCAATCGTCCCAATCGACCAGCAGGGGGAAGGGCTTCCAGCGTCGCTTCCAGGTCAACGCCATGGCAGGAAGCCAAACCAGCGGCTCGGCGGCGGTAAAGGCGTGGGCGAGGTCGAACTCCTCCCGCAAGGCCAATCCAGTAGCGATCCAGGGTCGAAGCAGATATCCGGCGTAGTCCCGTCGCCGGCTCAGCGCGGGCAGTTCGATGAGATGGACTCCTTCTTCCTCCCGGCGCTCGACTTTCAGCGTGCCCGGCCGGTTCGTCACCGTCATCAGGGTAACCTGCACCTCTTGGCGCACCAACTGCCGGGCGATTCGGAAGCAGCGGTTATAGGTCCCCTCGCCTTTGTAATTGCTATTGAGAAAAAGAACGCGCATTGTAATCGATCGCTTGCTCAAGTTTCTTGATTCGACTTCAGGCCCACTATCGACGGGGCAAACGCCTTGGAACCAACCAGAGAATCAAACAGGCCGAGAAACAACTCGAAGGCGTCGCGGTCTTCCTCCGCCGGGCCGACAACGTCCCGTCCGGCATGAAGAACGAAGTCCCGCTCCACAATTCGGATCGCCTCGCTCGTCGCCTCTTCGGCCCCCCGGTCCGCGGCCAGTTTTCCTGCAAAGTATTCCAGTAGCGCGTACTCGATGAGCAGCATCGCATACTCGCGCGTCAGTCCACCGAGACGATAGAGGCTGCGTCCCAGCGCCAGGCCTTTTCGCCAAATGACGTGCCGAAAATACCGCCCCACGAGCGGCGCAAAAACTTCCTGCGACGGCATCGTCTTTGAACGCCGTTCGAAGAAATGCCGAATAGTGCCCCGGAACAAATTCCAACGGGAGATCATCCCCGGCCCGCCGCGGGCGTCGCGCTTTTGTCGGGCGATCATTCCGGATTCGTGCAGCCCCAGCATGACGCTGAGAACATAGCGCCGCACTCCCATTCGACCCCGGCCCCGCTGCGCAATGCGGTCGACCCGCCCGAAGTTTTCAGAACGCATGCGCTCGACGTAATGCGCCACCTTCCCGCGAAGAGAATCCTCGTCCTGGTCCCGGAATTCTTCGAGAAAAAGACCCGCCAGGGTCAAGTAAACGTGTCCCGCAATCAGATGAAACGCCAGCGGCCGCTCGGGACGATTCAGCAAGTACAGCAGCCCGGTTTCCAACTGAAGGTAGCCGTCCCAGGGAATCTCGACCGTCGGCGTTAACGCGACGCGTTTGGGCGCGACCTGATAGTGAACGCTGGAGGAAAACCCTTTTGCTTCATCATAAACCGACGCGACCGATTCCTCCCACGCCCGCCCGGTGGCGGCCAGCTCGGCCGGATGGCGTACCGGTCGGCAACAGAACGAATAGCCCGTATAGACGCCTTCCGGCGCTTCGACGAACAAGTAAGGAAACAACCGGCAGACCACGCCCTTGGCCTGCGGCCCATAAAGGCGATGCGCGGTGCAAAGCCCATCTTCACCGAGCAGGGTGCAAGCACCCTCGGAAGTTCGAAAGGCGGCCCCGGTGGACAAGGTGGGCGCGTCTTGGACAAAGAATTCCGGATCGCTCTTCGCCTTCGCTTCGAGCAGGGTTCCTTTCCAATCGCGCTTTCCAAGGCCCTCGCGCGTGAGCGCATCGAGCGGAACGCGCCAACGCTCCCGGCAACATTGTCCGCAGGCCGTGCAACCGTATTCCACTTCGTCGGAAAATAAGAACATGACAGAAGACTTTATACTTGAAATTCCCGGTCAAGTCAGCGCCCTGCCGGGCGCACCACCACAAAAAAATCAGGGCCGCTCGCCCTGATTTCGGTTCGTCCCTGCTGTAAGCGCCCCCAATTCAGCCCTTCCGCCGCCGGCAATTCAGCCGCGCCCAACCGCTTGCACGCTACAAGCTCAGCAAAGCGAAAATTAACAGAACACTGGCGGCCACCAGAAGAGCATACCCAATCGCGCGACCGATCGAATCTCGGTAAGGGCCCTGCCCGACCGGTTCCAGCAGCTCCTTCGGTGTCTCCTCCAGTAATCTCGCGTCCGTCAAGGCCCGCTGGCGCCGGTCATGCCGCATCTTCACGGAAGCCAGCGCAAGGCGAAGCTGGCGCTGCGTCTCCGGGTCTTCCTCATCGGCCAGAACGCGCGTCAGCAGCGGCAGAGCATTCATCGAACCCACGTCGCGCAAATACATGGCGGCAAAACGACGAACCCGTGAAGAGGGGTCCCCCAAACGCTGCTCCATCTCGCTCGTGAATCGCCGATCCCGGTTGTAGTAAACATATTCGGCCGCCTTCTCACGAACAAAAACCGTGGCGTCATTCATCAGTCGGGACAGCTCTCCGCTGAACGGGTACCCGTACCGGCGGTGGTATTCAACGACGGCTTCCCGAATCAGGGGCGAATGCGCATCCTGAATACTGGCCAGGGCTCGGCCGACTTTCTCGCTTCCAAATTGATAGAGAAGATGAATGTTTTGAAGAATCCGCTCTTCGTCCCCGCTGAACAGGCGGGGGAGAATTTGATCTACCCGCTGTTCGATGTCGACGATTTCCTGATAACTTTTTCGAACGGCCAAGTCTTCCCGCTTGTCGAGAAAGCGCTCGAAACAGCGCTTGGACAGCGTAATGCACTTCGCGTCAAGCAGCTGTTCGCCCAAGTCGGCCAGCATCTCATAATCGCTCATTTCCAGCGTCAGCAACGGTTCCATCTCCGCCCGGGCCCGAAACAATCGGCCGGCGCGAAGCCACGAGAGCACCAGATAATATCGGGCGTAGCCCGTCAGCGTGGGGGACAATTCGTGCCGCAGCATTTTCCCCATTTGCTCGGCGGACGATTCGTACTCCCCCAGCTCGTAGTAACATCGCCCCCAAAGACCGAAGGAGACCGGCTGGATTTTTCCAACCCCGTGGGCTCGCTGAAACAGGCTGATCGCCTGGGAATACTCCTCGGATTCGAAATAAATCTTGGCCAGGTGCTCGAGAAACAAACTACACTCGGGCTCCAGTTCAATCGCGCGCTGGTAGCAACGCTTGGCGGCTTCCCGATCCTGGCTCTCGCTGAAGGCAAATCCAAGATTGAAGTGAACCAGCGCGCAATCCGGATCAATCGCCAGCGCCGCCTTGTAGTGGTTCAGCGCCTTGGCCACGTCTCCCAAGTCGAATAATCGTTTCCCGGCTTCCAGGTGCTTCTTGACGTCCTTGTGCACCATGAAGGTCATGGTGTCGCGAGCCGACTTCTGCTGCTGAGATGGGTTAAGCTGTTCCCTTTTCACAGTTACTTCTCCGACTGACAGATCAGGTCCGGGAAGAAAAGGCAGGCCTGCTTGGAATTGGTTATCGGATCGACGATCCTGAACTTAAGCCTCTTTCCTTCAGACTCCTTCCTAATCGTCAAAAGACTCGCGAGCCGGTCCCCCGCCCCGTTCATCCGGGGCAACTTAAATACTAACCTGCGCCCGCCGATTTGTCAAACGGCCGCCGGGAGAGGGCCGATCTTAGCCGCTCAACCGCGACTTTTCTCGAATCGCATTCAAAGCCAAGCGCGCTCTACAGGTTGTGGTCGGCTCTCCTGACGCAACTATATACATTCCTCCAAGAGTTTCTCCAGGCCGGTTCATCGACCGGCGAAAACTGAAAATGGTGAGAAAAAGGCAACCGCAACTTTCTTAAAAATCAGTCTCGCTTTTCTTGTCTTCCCCCCCGTTCCAGGCAAAAAAAGGAGCCCCTCTTGTGTGAAAAACGATTCCAGTGGGAGGAACTGAAACAAGCGTCTCATTCCAGCGACTGCGGATTCTCAACCGGTAGACTCGCTTCCGAAAAGTGTTTGACAGAGCGCTCGAAGAAGGGAGTATACTGGGCTGGCGTTGGGAGTCCGTTTGCTGAGGATTTCAGGAAGATAAAAGGCGGACGGAAGCTCCGGTTCGAAGGAATTTAATTCTTCAGTTCCGGGATGGGAGGCAAAGCGAAGATGAGAATCCCCATGTTTCAGGTTGACGCCTTCACGAGTCGGATTTTTGGCGGCAATCCTGCTGCCGTCTGTGTTCTCGAAACTTTGCTGGATGACGAAACGCTTCAGAACATCGCCGCCGAGAACAACCTGTCCGAAACCGCTTTTCTTGTGGAACACGAAGGCTCCTATGGCCTGAGGTGGTTTACACCGAAGTTGGAGATCGATCTGTGCGGTCATGCCACGCTGGCCAGCGCTTTCGTGGTGTTTTCGTTCTTGAACACCGGTCTATCCTGCGTTCATTTCGACACGGCCAGCGGATTGCTGACGGTAGAGAAACGAGACAACTTCTTGTCGATGGATTTTCCCGCTCGTCCGCCCGTTCGATACGATCCCGGCGAGGCGTTGGCCGAAGCGCTGGGGGCTCGTCCAAAAGAGGTTTACAAAGCGCGCGACATCCTGGCGGTTTTCGAGCAGGAAGCCCAGATTCGCGAGATGAGACCGGATTTTGAAAAGATCGCGCAGCGAACCGACGCTTTTGCGGTCATCGTCAGCGCTCCGGGCAATTCGGTCGATTTCGTCTCTCGATTTTTCGCGCCGAGCGCCGGCATCCCGGAAGATCCGGTGACGGGTTCCGCCCACTGTACCCTGATCCCTTTCTGGGCCGAGCGTCTGGGCCGGTCGAAGCTGCGCGCCCGTCAACTTTCGTCCCGCGGCGGCGAGTTGATCTGCGAGCATTTGAATGCGCGCGTGAAAATCGGCGGTCGCGCGGTTCTGTATTCGAAAGGCGAGATCATTTTATAGCCGCTCAATCTCGCCTCCTGTCGCTTCGCCCGCCTTTGTACGCTCAATGCATGGGAATTTGGACTTGAAAGCGGGTCTGCAACGCTTCACTGTGGGAGATTTGAATCCTTTCACTGGAACAGGGAAAGTCTCAACTTCATAAATCCAAGACCTTTAGGTTGCATTCCATTTGACAAATCGAAAACCGCCGGTAAACTATAACGAATGGTATAGTAGTTTTTACATAGATACTCTGACCGATTGGAAGAGGAACCTGTCAACCGATAGATTGGAGCGGTTTTCGAGAGAACTGTTGGACAAGATTTGAATCCCTACATTTCTTTCGAGAAGCGCTCCAGCGTCCCTCGTCGAATCAGTCAAAAAAAATATCCTTTGGAGTATCTGCTTGCCGGAGAGGCCAAGGCAAATCTGAACACTGCAGACGACTGTAGGGACTGCAGGGGGGTAAAACAATCATGCCCAATAAAACAATAATCAAGCGAAAGCCAAACCAAAACCCAATTGCCTCAGATCGCCTGAAAACCCAATATGAGCGTCTTGAGGACGTTGTCGTGATCCGGTTTCAAGGCGAGCTCGATCTCTACAGCGCCTTCGGTTTTTCCCGGGCGTTGGACAAGGTTCGAGATCTGCAGGTAACTCGATTCCTGTTCGACTTGTCTGAATTGACTTATGTGGACAGCTCAGGAATGGGCCTTCTGGTCAGAACCAACCAGGAGATGAAAGAGCAGAAAGGTCAATTTCTGTGCATTCTTCCTTCGAATGTGGCGGTCAAGAGGATTCTCAGCCAGCACTGGTTGCGCATGATCGTGCCGTTCGTTGAGAATCACGACGAGGCGCTGGTAAAATTGGGATTTGCCGAGGGCGAGGCGCAGGAAGCGGATTCCGCCGAAGACGGCGTTGAGGAGTCTTGATCCCGCCGCTGCCGAGAAAGCCGATACCGCTGAGGCCTGACTCGTGGCCCAAGCGGGCGGACGTGCCTTGGCGTCTTGAGCGGGAAAGCGTCAGGCCTTTCCGTCCCACTCCTGAAAGAACCGGTCGAGAAAATCTTCCATGAATTGATGCCGGGCTTCGGCCAGCCGGCGGCCCGTCTGCGTGTTCATGCGATCCTTCAGCAGGAGCAGCTTCTCGTAAAAGTGGTTGATCGTAGGGCCTTGAGTCTGCTTATATTGCTCAAAGGTGGCGTGCGGCTCGGCCGGGCGCTCCGGATTGTGCAGTTCCCGGCCCCGGTTGCCGCCGAAGGCAAAAGCGCGGGCCACACCGATCGCGCCGAGCGCGTCGAGTCGATCGGCGTCTTGAACCGCCTGTCCTTCAATCGACCGCATCGGCGTGGGAACGCCCGCGCCTTTGAAGGAGACCCCCGCGACAATCTCGCAAACCTGCGCGATCACGCCCTCCTCGATGCCTTGTTCCTCCAGCCATTGGCGCGCCTGGCGGGGCGCTTCGGATTCATCCCCGCCGTGAAACTTGAAGTCGCCGAGGTCGTGTAAAAGCGCCGCCAGCTGAACCACGAACTCATCCGCCTGCTCTTCTCGAGCGATTCGCAGCGCCAGATGACGCACCCGAACGGCGTGCCACCAGTCATGGCCGGTGCTTTCGCCCGCCGTTCGCCGGCGAACGGTTTCCTCGGTCTGTTCGAGAATTCGTTTGCGATCCACAAGACTTCCCTCCAAGTGAGTTTCACGACAACCGGATGATAATATAAATACGGCTCTTCTGAAATCCCCCCGCGGGAGCGTCGAGCCGGCCGCCTTGGAATCGGCGGTCTCGGTCTTTGGACTTGATCCCGGCGGCCTGAGGTCTATAATCGCTGTTCACTCACCGAATCCTAAGGAGAAAGCGGCGACCGTGCCTTTGCTCGCATCCGTCATCGTACCGGTTCGCAACGGTGCAAGGGTGCTCCCCCGTTGCCTCGCAGCGCTGGCGGGACAGAGCGTTCCGGCCCCGGCGTTTGAAGTGCTTGTCGTTGACGACGGGTCCACGGACAACACCGCGGAGGTCGCCGGGAAACAGTCTGGCGTGCGCGTCGTGCGGCAGCCGCCGCAAGGCCCGTCCGTGGCGCGCAACCGGGGCGTGGAGGAGGCGCGCGCGCCGCTGGTGTTCTTTACCGACGCGGATTGCGCACCGGCGCCAAACTGGCTGGAAACCCTGCTCGCCGCGTTCGACGATCCGGAAGTCGCCGGCGTCAAGGGCGCTTATCGAACCGCCCAGCCCTCCCTGGTGGCCCGCTTTGTGCAGCGGGAATATGAATCCAAATACGAACGCATGGCGCGCTTTGCGAACATTGACTTCATCGACACGTACAGCGCCGGATTTCGCCGGGAGCGGTTTCGGGCCGCCGGCGGTTATGACCCGGCGTTCGAGACCGCGTCGGTCGAGGACCAGGAGTTCTCGTTTCGACTGCATGCCAAAGGGGCGAAGCTGCGTTTTGTCCCCGAAGCAATCGTCGAACATTTTCATGTGGACAGCCTGAGGGGTTACCTGCGCAAGAAATGCAAAATTGGATTCTACAAAGCGCTGCTGCTCGTGCAGCATCCGGGCCGAGTGAAAGGGGACACTCATACGCCCCGCTCGCTCCAGCTGCAAATCGTGACGCTTTTCGCCGCGATCGCCTTTGCCGCATTGGCGTTTTGGGGAACCGCCTGGATCTTCCTCTCGGCGCTTTCGCTTCTGGCGTTTTTTCTGAGTCAAATTCCATTCCTTACCGGTCTCCTGCGAAAACGGGACTATCCCGTGCTGGCGGCAGCGCCGGCGATGTTGGTCGTGCGGGCACTGGGTCTGGGACTCGGACTGCTTGGCGGCGGCATCTTCTTCGGGCTGCGGCGGCGGGCAAAGCGCTCCAGCGGCGACTCGGCTTGCGCCTCAAGGAGGGAAGATGCCCGCTAAACGGTCCCCCTATCGGACACTGTTCAAAACCGGGCTGGTTGCCGCGGATCTTTTGGCGATCACGACGGCTCTTTTCGCAGCGTACTCACTGCGGTTCTGGTCGCCGCTTTACAGTTCTTTTAAGTACGTGCCGATCGATTACTACCTCTACGCCTGGCCGGTCGTGAGTGTCGTGTTTCTCGGCAGCTCCGCCTTTCTCGGTTTGTACGAAACGCGCAAACCGTATCGCGCGCTGTCGATCTTTCTGGACTGCCTGGCGGCGGCCACACTGGGAACCTTACTCGTGCTGCCGCTTTCGTTTTGGGTCCGGCAGTTCACCTTTTCGCGGTGGGTTGTCATTCTCAACTGGGCGCTGCTGGTGGGGCTGAGTTTTCTCCTGCGGCGTCTTTATCAGGACGTTGTGGAGAACCTGCGCCGCCGGGGTAAGGACCCCCTGCCGCTGTTGGTCGTGGGAACGGGGGAGCAGGCCCGGCGGTTGGTGGAGACCTTGAAAACGCATCCAGAATTGGGCTACGTCGTCGTGGGCGCTCTGCGAAGCCAGAACGCTTCGCCGCAAGAGACTCTGGACGGATATCCGATGCTGGGAGAACTGAGACAACTCGTGCCGGTGATTCACAAATATTCCGTTGAGGAGGTCGTACTGGCCGATGAAGCGCTCGACGCCATGCAGGAATTCCTGATCCTGCAGCCTTGCCGCGCCGAGGGAGTCAAGATCCAGGTGGTCCCGGCTCTGTACGACTTTGCCTTGTCGGTGCGCGGATTGCGCGTGATCGACAACTTGTTCTGGTACTCGCTGGAACCGACCGTATCCCAGCGGTGGTATGCTTTTATGAAACGCGGCGTGGACCTCGCCCTGTCGGCGCTGGTTCTGACGCTGACCGCGCCGCTGTTTCCGCTCATCGTGCTGATCATTCGCCTTGAAAGTCCCGGCCCGGCCCTCTTCAGCCAGCGCCGAACGGGCACGAACGGCAAACCGTTCACGATGTATAAGTTTCGTTCGATGGTTCGCAACGCCCAGGAAATGCTTTCCAAGATTGTCGACTTGGAGCGCATCGAGCGCCCGGCGTTCAAACTGCAGAACGATCCTCGGGTGACGCGTTTCGGAGCATTCCTGCGCCGCTTCAGCGTCGACGAACTGCCCCAGTTCTACAATGTACTGCGCGGGGACATGAGCCTGGTCGGTCCCCGGCCGGAAGAACTGTGGATTGCCGAGAAATACACCGAAAAAGAACGCGCCCGGCTGCAAATCAAGCCGGGCATCACGGGCTTTCAACAAATTCGCTGCCGGGGCACGGACGATTTCGACGACCGCCTGCGCCACGATCTTTACTATATCAACAACCGATCCCTGTCGCTCGATCTGTCCATTCTGCTGGAAACCCTCTGGGTCGTCATTCAAGGCAAGGGGCGGCATTGAGCTCCTTGGTCTCTTTTGCCAGAGCCTCCTTCATCGCATCGGCCCAAATCTGATAAGCGTCTCCCTTGACGTGGAGGCCGTCGCTGGAGTACTCAGGCCGAAGCAGTCCGTCCTCGTCGACGAGCTGCGAGTAAACATCAATGTAATCGACGCCCAATTGACGCGCGATTCGCTCCAGCTGCGCGTTATACCGGCCAACCAGGGGCGCCATCTTTTCGTATTTGTCCCGCGTGGGAAAACAGGACACCACGTGGACCTTGACTCCCGGAACGCCTTCAAGAATTTTCTCGATCACTTTTTGGTAGCCGGCGGCGATCTCCTCGACTTTGGGTGTGCCGGTGCGAACCGTACCGCCGAGGTCGTTGCGACCGTTGAGAATGAAAACGTGCTCGGGGTTGCAGTCGAATACCGATTCTTTGAGGCGGTGCAGAATCCCCCGCTGTCCCAAGCCGATGCTGTCGGCCGATATGCCCCGATCCAGGGCGAACCAGCCGGGCAGCAAGTCTCGATTTCGAAAGAACAGCTCACAGCTGGAAGAGCCGAGCAGGACGACGGTCTTTTTGTCGGGGAAACAGGCGCGCAGCTTCTCGTTCTCGATGCGAAACTTCTCCAGTCGCTCGAAGTAATGCCGGTGCCATTTGTTTAACGCCTCGCGCTGTCGCTTCTGTTCCTTGCTGACCAACCGGCCGAGACGGTCGGCGAAATTCTCCGCGTGAAAGACCAAATGCTCCTGGACGTGTTCATCCCAATACGCCCAGGAATGCGTGCCGGGAAATTCGCGATAGACATGCTCCAGTCCCAGCTCGGTGAACCGTTCGTGGCACTGCCGGCTGTCCTCAAACGCGCCGGTCTTTGTGTCCTTCACTCCTACATCGAAAAGCAGCCGCACGTCCGCCCCGACAAACCGTTCGCTCAACTCGTACACACTGTTGGCCTCCCAGCGATCCCGGTGCGCTTCGAAAGCCCCCAACCGGTTCTCGATATGATATTTCTCCGGGTGTGCGGCGATCCGCAGGATACCGCTCAACGAGGAAGCGCAGGAGTAAAGATCGGGGTGTTTCGCCGCCAGAGACAGCGCGCCGTGGCCGCCCATGCTCAGGCCGCAGAGGCTTCGCCCTTCCCGGCTCGAAATCGTTGGCAGGAGGCGATCGACCGTCTGGACGAGTTCGCGGGTGATGTAGGTCTCATAAGCGGAGGTTGCCTCGACCGGACTGTCGACGTACCAGCCGAATTGGCCTCCGTCCGGCATGACGATGATGAACTCATACTGCTCAGCGTATTTTTCGATGTCCGTCTTCGCGGCCCAATCAACATAGCTGCCCCAGGCTCCGTGCAGCAGGTACATCACCGGATAGCGCTGTCCGGGCTCCGCCTCGGCCGGCATGAGAACATTGAATGCCGTTTCCTTTTGAAGCGCTTCGCTGTAGTGGTTCACCGTATAGAGGTGAGGAACCCCGGCCCCGGCTTCGATCGCCAGGCCAAGAACCAAGCCGAGAATTGTCAGAATGCGTGTTCGTGGTTTCACAATCACCTTCCCTTTAGGATATTAAGAATTGTGTAATAGAATAAAACGAGAAACTGCAAAAGGATATTACAAACGTATAATAAGAAAAAAATTCATCGATTGCAAATCCTTTGAAATAACTCGGTTTAGAAGAAATGCCATTTCGGCACCTGTTTTGCGTAAGAGTAAGGCACATAGGCAAGCGGCTTGCTCCTCCTTCATGTCTTCCCAGGAGCGAAGAGAGGAGGAAGAGCAAGCAGCGCAAGGCCCTCTCCTCATCTCATAGCCCCCTCCATGCGGATGGATGGGGCTACTTTTTTTTCTCTCGTAGGACGTTAGGATCTCGCCCTTCTTCCAGCCGGGTCTCGAGGAGCCGGCGGCCGTTGAAGGATCCAACCGTATTTTTACGCGCCTTAGGAAGGCACGCCGAAGATACTGGAAACCAAGTGTCCCAGCCGCCGCTCCAGCACGTCGTAGGAGAAGTGCCGCTGGGCTAGTTCGAAATTTCGATCCACCATTTGCCGGCGATAGGATTCATCCTGCAAAACCCGGCGCGCCTGCTCGACCACCTCGTTTGTCAGGTAGCCGTCCATTTCAATGACATCGAATCCCTTCGGCTCGATATCGCGAATGTAAATTGAATACCGATTGACCAACAGCGGTTTTCGAAAGTAAATCGCTTCGAGAAACGCGTTGCCAAATCCTTCATAGAGGCTGGGATAAGTGACCAGATCGGCGTGGGGATAGATGTCCCAGAGACTGTAGCGTTTGGCGGGATCGCCCTTCTTGCTTCGTTTATCCCCCACCCGCTGGGAAACCAGCCGCATGTCCACCCCGCAACTGGCGGCGTACTCCAAGATAAATTTCTGGTACTCGAGTCCTTCGTCTCCGGCTTCATGCGAGATCAGCAGCTTATACTCCGGCTTGCCTAAACGCCGCACCAGCTCGATGGCGTGTTCGATTCCCTTGCGAGAGACCACTCGTGTCGGCTGAAGAATAATGATGTCATCGTCTTTCAGGCCGATATCCTTGCGAAACGTAGAAGCATAAGCGTCGACTTTGGGAGGAAGAACACCGAAGTCAACGACATTGGGGATAATCATCGAGGAAACCCCGACGCGATAGGCCAGTTGCTCGCGGGCCGCCGAGTTGATGACGACGTGCTGGATACTCGGCAGCCGGGGCGGAAAAGCCATCTGAATAAATTCCGGGACGGCGTTGATGGCGAAGCGGTCCCGCTCCCAAAAGAAGTCATGATGGTGAGCGATCGTCGGGATACAGGTTTCAGCGATCACCTCGGTCAACGCCAAACCGAGTGGCACGTGCATCGGAATCGTCAGGCAATTCTCCGCCACCAGCACGTCAATTCGAAAGTGCTCGATGAATTCGTGCAAACTGGCCTTGATCTTCTTGCGAAGCGCGTGGATCTGCCCGGTGCAGTTTCGACTTCGATGATGCGTTCCAAAAATCTGGTTATTGATCAACCGATTGTCCGGATGATCGAAATACGCCTCAGGAAGCTCCAGACTGATGCCCGGGTCTCGATCCAGCCTCCCGGCGAACCAATAAGACACGTGCTGGTGCCGCCACAGCACCTCCGCCCACTTGGCCGATTCGAGACTGACGCCGTCGGTTCCGGCAAACCGCGTCGAAATAAAACCGAAGTTCTTACCGAACACGCTGGGTTCCCAATCCACTTCACTTCTCCAATGGGTTTACTTAGGACTTCCCGCTTCCGATCCCTGCTCCCAGGACGATCCTGCGTCGGTGATCCAGGCGGTCTGATAAGGCTCGAGTTCCAGGCGCTCGACTTTCAGCGCTCCTTGGCCCAGCAGATCCACGCTCGGGCCGGCCCCCCTGCAGTCCCGCAAGGACACCGCCACCGGGCGGGATGTGACGTTGGTGACGGCACAGAGTCGCTGCTCGGCGGACGTTCTCAGGATAGCGAACACCGCCGGCCCGGCGTCCAAGACCTCGAAAGCCGCATTCGGGTGAAAAGCCGGTTGTCTCCTTCGAACTGCCAGCAAGGTACAATAGCGGGAGAAAACTTTCGAGCGAAAACTGCCCGGCGTCGCCAGTTCGGCCCGCACCTGCTCGTCCTGCAGCTTCTCCCGGTTGATCGTTCGAGCCCGGCCGGTTTGCCGAACCCCCTCGGTCCAGTTACGCGATCCCAACAGGCTGTGCATATAAATCCCCGGCACTCCGGGCAAAGCCATCTGAATGGCCTGGGAGGCCAGAAACCGCCGGGCAAGCCAGGGATCTTCCTCGCCCCGGCGCGGATCGGCCAACGCGTCCAGGTAGGTAATATTGAGTTCATAGGGACTTTCCGACCCGTCCGGATTCCGCTTGGTGGAAACTTGGCCCCCATTGGCCTTCACCCGCTCGACCAACCGATCGATCTCGTTGCGAGGCAGAATGCCTTCCAGCGGCCGCACTCCGATTCCGTCGTGGGAGGCGGTGAAATTGAAAAAGGCATTCTCGGGCGATTCCAATTGCAGCGTCGCGGCCCACCGCGCCAAAGCGCCGGCGTCCTCCTGCACAAAGGTGTAGAGCAGCAACGGCGGCAGGGTGAAGTTGTAGACCATTTGGGCCTCGCCCCGCCCGCCGCCAAAGTAACTCAGGTTCTCATCGTGAGGCACGTTGGTCTCAGTGACAATCGCGACGTCGGGCGCAATCCGGTCGAGAATCGTGCGAAACAGCCGAACGACTTCATGCGTCTGCGGCAGATGGATGCAGGACGTGCCGAGCTGCTTCCACAGGTAGGCAATCGCATCCAGGCGAATCAACGCAGCTCCCTGCTCGACGTAGAACAGCAACACATCGACCATTCTCGCCAAGACCTCCGGGGAGGCGTAGTTGAGATCGATCTGATCGGCGCTGAAGGTGGTCCAGAGATGCACAACTTGTCCATTGGATTTCTTGAATTCACTCAGCAGGGGAAGTGCCCTCGGCCGGGTCACCTTCGACAGATCCGCCTCAGGATCGACCTCGATCGCCAGCGACTCGAATCCCGACTCGCTCTGAAGGTAGCGATCGAACCAGGGGCTTTGGGCGGAAACGTGATTGAGCACCAGATCGAACATCAGGCGAAAACGCCCGCCCAGCTGCCGAATATCGTCCCAGGAACCCAACTGTGGATTCACCCGGCGGTAATCCATCACCGAGAAACCGTCGTCTGAGGAATACGGGGAAAAAGGCAAAATATGAATGGCCGAAACTACTTCACTTAAGAACTCATCGGCGAATTCGCGCAATGTTGCAAGCGGCGTCTGGCCGTCCTTTCTGAGCGAGTCGCCATAGGTGATCAGAACGACGTCTTCCTGTGAAAACCGATCCGGCTTTTGTCTTTTGCGCTCGGGGTATTTTTCAAGAACGGGCAACAGCGTCTCGAACGCTTCATCGCCTTGCGAATCGCCATAGATTCGCTGCAAGCCGGCTTTGATCCCGCTCCAATCGCTCATTCCCCGCTCCTCAGCTTCGCCCCCCGCCTTCAAGCCAGGCAAGCACTTCTTCGAGATTCCGGCACACAGCGTCGGGCCGCGCTTCCCCTCCTCCGGTCGGAGAAGGGCGATCGGGAACGTCGTCACTCGCCGAATCCGTCAGTAAAACCGCCTTCCATCCCCAGAGCTTGGCCGGCAGGACGTCATTCTCCAAGCTGTCACCCACCAAAACCGCTTCCGAGGGCTCAATCCCCCGGCTTCGCAAGGCAGCCTGCGCCCGCGCGAAAGGCGCCGGGTCCGGCTTGGCCGCCCCAGTCTCAAACGACCAGATGAGCAGGTCCGGCGCGAAGACGTTCCATGCGCTCGGCAGCAGATGTTTGAGGATTTTTCTCGTGTAAAATTGAGCATTGGAGACAAGGCCCTGTTCAAACCCGAGAGTTTCAAGCGCAAGCAGCGTTCCAGCAGCTTCCCGGCGCAGATGCACCGGATTCGTGAGCCATTCGAAATACGCCGCCGCGAAGCGGGATTGCGCCGGTGAGGCCCATTGCCCGGGCAGAACGATTTCGATCAATCGCCGCCATATTTCCTCGATCACGACTTCCGGTTGGCGCTGTCCCCTTCGATGGCCGGCAGCGTGGTCTTCCTCGATCAGTTGCTGGAAACCCGCCGATGGATCGACCGCTTGTCGGCTGACGTCCAGTCCCGCAGCTTGCATCGCCTCCAGAAACGGTTCCGCTGATTGCTTCGCTTTCAGCCGCTGCTCCAAGTCTCCCACTTTGGAGATCAACAAGGTTCCATAAACATCCCAGAACACGGCCCGAACGCCGGGTGCTGCCGGCAACGGCCTTGGCCCGCCTGCCGCCTTGGCTTTTTCCCCCGCCTGCCCGGCGGGCGGAAGCAACTGCTTCGGCCAAAGTCGCCAGTCGTCCCCGGCGTCCAACAACAGCCGCAACAGCGGAGGTTGAAAGAATTGTTCGATCAGCCGCTGGGAGACGCCCTCGCTTGCGGACGGTGAGCAGCCGGACGGCGGCGAGTCCAGAATCCGCCGAAACCTTTTGGCGAATTGCTCCAGGCTCACAAACCGGCCCATCTCGCGCCGCTGGGCCTCCGAAGGCGACTCAAATCCATCCTCAGACCACCGCTCGATGTCGGGATGCCGCTCTCGAAGAAGCCCCTGAAGACTCCGGTCGACGCAGCAAGCGTGGAGAAAGCGCGCCTGGGCCGGTAAATCCAGATAGGAGAAATCCACCCATTCGTCATCAAAGATCTTCCCAAATCTCTGGCATATTTGGGCGACGTGGGATTCCGACAGGTCGATGGCTTGCCCCAATTTCACGGTTTTCTCTTGATATCGACCGAGCAGGCTACTGCGATCCGCTTTGCCGAGCGGGATTCGAAGAGATTCATAAAGATACTCCCGAGACAATCCGGGCAGTTCCTGAGTAATCTCCGGGAGATCCCGGCCCAGTATGGGACGATTGAAGGCTAAAGATTCGGCGAACACCAGCCCAAATCCTTCCAACACCGAGGTTGTTCCCACGGCTTCCGCCGACGCATAAAGCCGGTCAAAAGCCAACCGGGGGGCTCGAATCCGCCCACCAAATCCGAGGGTGGCCTCGATTTTTTCTCGCCGCAGACACTCTTTGACGTATTCAGCATAGGGCCGCTCCGGTTCGGAACTGCCGTCCAGCGTTACCAACAGCCGCCATCGGTGTCCCAACAGGAGTTTTACCAGCGCCAGCTCAAGCACGTTTTTCCGCCGAATGGTCCGCACGGGAGAAAACAGCCAACGCCCACCGGCCGAAAAGGCAAATCCCTGTTGCCGGCTCCAACTCTCAATAAGGTGATCGACCTCCGCCCGTTCGACTTGACTCAGGGCTTGCGGTTTCTTTCGGACCGCGACGGGATTCGGCAGCGCCACCACCCCGGATTCCGGATAACCGGCGCTTAACAAACGCTGCCGGTCGGCTTCCGTTAGCGTGATCAGGGTCAAGCCGGGGGCGACCGGGTAGAGATCTTCCGTCGTTCCCAAGCCCTGACGGTGTAAACGCTGAAGATTGAGATAACGGCCGCATTCGGCAAAATCGTGAAGGTGGTACAGGACCCGCACCCCCGGCTGCCTCGCGAACCGGCTCAGGCCGGCCGTAACCGCCGGATTCTTGCCCAAAGCCGGATTGTGCGCCCAAAGAAAGTCCGCCCGGTGAGCGCGATATGCCTGCCCCAGGCTCCGGGCGAGATCCTCCGCTTCGCTTTGAAATCGTTCTTTCGAGGGCCACTCTGGGGTGCGATAGCCGAGCTGCGGCCGGTGTTCGACTTCAACCTTCAGCCGATCCGGGGCAAGCCGGCGCACGCGCCTGAGGAAAGGGGCCACACCAACCGAAGAGCCGGTAAGAATCCGGACGACAACACGATCCCAACCGCCGTGGCGGGCCAGGGCGATAAGGCCATCCCTGAGAACCGAGGTAACACCACCCCGCTGGAGGTGATAATGGAACGCCAGAAGTCGCAGTTCACCCATTCCGCCCCCACTTCTGGCAATATTCCTCAATGCTGATCATCGGCGGCCGCTCCTTCTCGCTAATCGAATACTCGTTCAGGCCGTAGTCGCTTCCATCGACTTTGACCTGGCGCATGAGGATGGGCAGATACTCGGAGATGTTTTGGATTCCCCGTCCTTCCTCCTGCTCGATCTTTCGGAAAAACGCCTGAAGAATCCCGAACGCCATCCGCCCGAGCGCCACCGTGCTTTGATTGCGATGCACGCGCTGGTCGAGATCGACCTGCGCCATGCACTTCAGCCCGCCCCGCCTGTAAATGTCGATCAACATTCCGGTCTCCACTCCGTAGCCGATCGAAAAGGGAATTTGTTCCAGAATTTCCCGCCGTCCGGCGTATTCGCCTGACAGCGGCTGAATCAGGCCGGCCAGTTCCGGATAGAACAAGTTAAACAACGGGCGAACCAGCACTTCGGTCACCCGGCCTCCGCCACCGGTGCGCACCCCCCCCTCCAGCGTCAGGGGGCGCTCGTAGAACGCCTTGACAAACGTAATCTCCGGCCGGTAAATCAGCGGACCGAGCAATCCCGAAACAAATTTCGGATGGATATTCTTAATGTCCGCGTCCAGCCAAAGGACGATGTCGCCTTCCATCAGGTAGAGCGTCTTCCAAAGATTCTCGCCTTTCCCTCGGAATTCACCGAGCTGGGGCAGACACTCCGAAGCCAAAAAAGTCTTCGCTCCAAACTGTTCGGCGACTTGGCGCGTTCGGTCCGTCGAACCGGAATCGATGACCGCAATCTCGTCCAACAACGGATAGCGGTCCATCATCTCCCCCTTGGCCACCAGCACTTCTTTTCCGATGGTCGCTTCCTCGTTCAGGGTGGGAAAGGCCAGAGCGATGCGAAGCTTTTGACTGTTCTTCTGGCGAACCAACTCCTCGACGTCCCAGAAGCAGGAGTGATGATAGGTGTTTTTCTGCATCCACTCGGTCAGTTTCATTCCAGTAGATCTCCCAACTGGTGGAGCGCCAGGATAACCTGGAGCAATCCGGTGTGAATCGGCTCAATCTCGATGATGCTTCTTTTTCCAGCCCGCGTTCCCTGGGTCAGCCCCAATGTCACGGTCGGGATGCCCGCCGCCATCGCCAGGCTGCCGGCCATGGTGTCGGGACCCGGAGCCGGCAAGATGTCTAATCCATGCAGGAGCCGGCGAATCGCCCGCACAATCGGGTGCGTGAACCGCAGCCCGGCCGTCGTACGCCGGCCGAATTTCCTCAGGCTGGCCTTGCAGCCGTAGTAGGAGCCGAGATGCAGCGCGATCTCGTCAACTTCCTCCTCGACCCCGGCCAGAATTTCGGTGCTCTCACTGCGGATCTCGGCGCCGAGCTTCGCCTTGGTCGCCCAGAATTCATGACTCTCGCCGCCCTCGATCACCCCGAGGTTCAATCCCGCTTTCGGATGTCGAGGCAGCTCGATACCCTGGATCAGGTTCACCGCGTCGGCCAAAATCTCGATGGCGCTACTTCGACTGACTCCAACCCGGCCCAGCTGGCCTTGAGGCAGATCGATCGTCAGGTCGAACTTCAGCGCGCCGAAGGAAAAATAGCTCAAGCGCCCCAAGCCGATCGATTCCAGCATCAGAGCGCCGTCAATGCGACGGCTGAGTGGACTTTCCAAGAACTTGCGCATGCCTTCCTGGTCGGCCTGGTCGGCGCACCGGGCCAGCCCGACGAACAGGATATCGTCCTTCAGCGGCCTGTCCCACTCGGTGAAAAACTCCGCGATGGAGATCAACGACGAAGCCGCCAGACTGTCGTAACTGACGCCGGGCCCGATCACCTGGGTCGGCGTAACATCGTATTCATAACCGACTTCTTTGGGGAACACCGTGTCGATCCCGGCGAACAGCGCCAGCGTTTTACGGCCTTGAGCCCCGGGCCGACGGGCGAAAACATTGCCAAACGTGTCTTCGCTAATGTCTTCAAGCCCCAGGGCGGTAAAGCGCTCTTTCAGGTATTTGCCCCGCTCCTTCTCATCTCCGGTTGGAGCGGGAATCTGCCCAAGCATGATGAGGTTGGACAGCACCCGCGTGTGAAGATCCCGGAGCCGGGCCTCTGCCTCCTGGCGCATTCTTCCTATGGATTTCGAAGAAGTGGCCACGCCTCGTTTCTTTCCCTTGGAGATTGCGATTTTAGCCCCCCATCATTTTTCAAACCCATTCTAAACCGAGTTCTGAACTCAAGCCATGTTGACTCTAACAGATTTTAGCGCAACGGTCAAACAGGGAATGTAGTTTTGTAATGGAAATGTAATATTATAGTAACATCAACGCCCATGGAATCAGTGCCGATAAGACTCGAAGCGGACGAGAGTTACGGTGCGGTCATAGAGGATTCGGATAATAATCAAGAGGAAAATCGCCTTGGCTGCGATACTGCCGATTGTAATCACATACTCAGCGATCAGAGCGGAGAACCATCCTGAATAATGCTCGAAGGCCAAGGGAACACCGGCAATCAGCCAGCCTCCGCAACAAAAGAAAATCCCGGAGAAAATCCAATAGGGAATCGTCAGGAGCCAGTCCACCACGATAACATAAGCCAGCGCCTGCAAACTGCTTCGACAGTAAAGGCTGAAATAGACTCCCAGCATGGCGTAGTACACGCATTGAACCACTTGAAAACCCAGCCAGGCAAAGTTCATCTGCATGAAGAAATTCAGGCCTTTCAGATCCGAGGGAATGAAATGTCCCAGCAAACAGACAATCGCGGCGACGGCCAGCACCGGCGAAGTGTAAAGGAGACAATTCTTGACTTTGGACTCGACAATCTGTTTCGGCTGAAGCAGCGTCAAGCGCAACGAATCATACGTCCCCATTTCCTTTTCGCGGACCACGGTCTGACTGCAGTAGAAGATGGGAATCACCATGACGCTCAGCGCGGTCAGGCCCAAG